>OLWA01000012.1_pt1 | contig 217581 bp, 150 predicted proteins | sample 1673251 | NCBI WGS metagenome assembly OLWA01 (sample SAMEA3178937, study PRJEB25190) | human gut metagenome | biome: human gut; feature: human-associated habitat; material: faeces | place: Austria | collected 2013 | reverse complement strand
CTATCCGTCAGGCCTCCTTCAGATACAAGGCCACCATTGAAGAAATAGACTTCTCGGTGGAAAGGGGGCTGGACAAGAACCTTACCCTGCGTTTGGCCGACCTGACTTTTGTCAGAGAGCGCAAAGACCTGTTTATTACCGGAAGCGCCGGAACAGGTAAAAGTTATCTGGCAACAGCTTTTGGCTTCCAGGCTTGCCAAAAAGGATATAAAGTGTTATATGCCAATACATCCAGACTTATGGGGATGCTTAAGGTTGCCAAGGCAAAAGGTACAATCCTGCAAGAACTCAAGAAAATCGAAAGGTTGGATATGCTTATACTGGATGATTTTGGTATACAACCTTTCGATTCCCAGGGGCGGATGAATCTGATGGATATCATAGAGGACAGGCATGGTAAAAAATCTACCATCATAACATCACAGGTACCGGTAAAAGACTGGTATGACGTTATTGGAGAAAAGACGATTGCCGATGCCGTTCTGGACAGAATTGTGCATCAGGCCATACGCATTGAACTCTTCGGGGAGTCGCTGCGGAAATGTAAAAGTAAAAAATAATCGTTATATTTGTAAACGAAATTTAATGTAGAACCCGGCATAACGGACAGGAAGAATACGAAGAAAACAAGAATAAACAGAAGGGAGAATGGGAAAATTTAACAGGGGTCAAATTACTGTGAATTAAGGGGACTACTTTGAGTGGATTTTCCAATACAGTAATCATCTATTTCCGACTGGAACAAAATATTCCAATCGAGCGTTTCTGCTGCCAAATCAAAACCTCCGATACCCGTAAATAGACTAATCATATTTATCTGATGGCTCATATTTTTTTAATATTATTTTAAATCATCAATTTCATAACTCCAACTCATCGCATCTTTTTCTATGATGTTATCAGCAAGCCATCCAGCCGCAATGGAATCTTCAGGAACTTCCCACGCTCCGCTATCGTAGTTTTCTATTAGATCATCATATACTTCTTCTGGAACTTCTATATCCTCTAAGCCTACTGTGTAAGTAACCGTTACGGTCAAATTCTTTATAGTTTTCATGACTCAATTATATTTAGTTTGTTTTTTGGGCACTCCAAACATTATAATCAGATTCAGGCAATTCAATAATATTCAAAATTACAATCTCAGCATTTTCACATTCAAGTGTAGATGCTATCTGCTCTATTGCTATCTGTCTGTTCAGGTAGCATCCATCCGTCACAAAAGTGGTTTGCCCAGAACCATGTACTTTGCCATTGCCAAAATTGTATGACACTATGAAATATCTTTTTCCGCTCATATTTTTTTTAGTTGTGTTAGTTCTTATTGTCTTTTACTACAATAGCACATGTAACCATCATTTCGACAGAGACGACAAGAAGTCCAAGCCAAAAATTGATTTTAAAAGCCACTTCAGCCAAGACGGCAAGAAACAATATGTAACCAGCCAGACCTATTAAGCCAAAATTTTTTTTATTCATACCTATACTTTATTCAGATTCTCCTTCCATTTCTTTTCCTCATTCGTTATATATTCATAAATCTCCGGCCAGGTAGGCAGACCGCCCACCTGCTTGTCATCGATGTAGCAATGGGCATAAATCTTGCGGGGATCATCGCCATAGCGAGCGAGGTTCTGCGGTTCATGGGCATTGATGCGGTCAAAGGGGATACCTTGCTCCAAGAGCCAGTTCAGAGCATCCTCCAGCCGCTCACCCCGACGACAGGTCCATAATATAATGTAATGGCCATCGTCCTTCAATTTGTTCATCATCTCTACCGCGTATGGTTTGGGATTCCCGATTTCAGGATAGGGCCCCATTGAGAGGGTTCCGTCAAAATCAACTGCAATAATCATACCCCGTCCTCCATTTTATTGGCTGCCTTGATTTCATACTTGTCGTAATAGACCCGTTCACGGTCGGTGAAGCAGCGGTCTGAGATCAGGTCGAGAAGCTTCATGAAGTTCAGCTCATTGCCGACGCGCAGGTCGGCTCCCTCGAAGAATACCCTTACGAACTCACGATAAGCCTTGATGGCACGGATCAGCTCTCCCTTGCGGTGTTCCCATTCGGGGACGGGCTTGAAGCCCCGGTCGCTGAAGTAGGCAAAAAACATCTCGATATGATAGATCGCCAGGTCGGCCTCGTTGAGCGACAAGTGCAGGATCTTACCGAAAAAAGCCCGTTCGGCTCGATCCATATTGCGGTTGTCGTCGTGGAACTGTTGGTCGATCCGGGAGTCTTCAAGCTCCTTTTTCAAATGTGCTATGCGCTGCATGGCCTGCTGATGGCGGGCGTAGTTCCGGTTTCGGAGACAGGAGGCGGCATCATTCATCGCCTCACGCAGCTCCTGCTCGATCAGAAAGACCGGGCGGCATTTGTGCCGATTGGCGGCACAGGATTGTTTCTTCTTTTTCATCTTAAAATAATTTAGGTTCTTTTGATTCGTTGATATACTCCAAAAGAAGGTAGTCCAACTGTTGTACCTCCCAGTTGATGCCGGGGCGGTTCCGATAGAGGTTACGGATCAGCCGTCGGCATTCTTCGGGCATGAGGCCCGAGTCGAGCTTCGCCATCGGGAGGTTGATACGGTCGAGTGTGATGGTCGAGGCTTGCAAGATTTTCGCATTGCCTTTCCATATACCTTTCAAATAGATTTGCTTCACTGCCCCGATGGCATTCCTGACCGGATGATGCAGGCGGATCGTCGTGAAACAGCGGCAGTTCAACTTGCCATTGAAGTTCTCTTCAAATTCCAATCGTTCGTCCATGACTTTGTAATATTTTCCTGTTTGTTGTTTGCATTTGAAACAATAGACCATCCACTTGTTCGAAGTCCTCACCACCCGGCAGACGGTGTACCTGAAACCACAGGGGCAGACGTATATCCAGCGACCGGGGGTGAGGGTAGTGGATTTTACCCGTTTTACAGTCGGTTGAACGACGGTTCGAGTTTCTTCCATACGCCCATCTTGTCTTTCTCGAAGAAATAGAAGTTGGTCGCCGTCCCTTCGACCAGGTGTGACTCCTTGAAAAGGTTCATGATCGCGGTATATTCGGGATCATCGAACTTATCTTCCAACTCGTAGAGTTTCGAGATCGACTTATAGTCGAGATCACCATACTTGTTGCGCTCCAAAAGCGTCATCGCCAACTGGTACATCGGGTCGTCGCTTCCGGCATCCTTACCCTCGATCCACTGCTGCAGGAACTCGATCAGGCGCGAAGCGGCGATATCGGCACGCTCATCAAAACGTTTCACTTTGTTTGACCTCACTTCGATACGGAAGCACCCCTCCTGGACGGTGAACGACATCTGTCCCTCGCGGCGCAACTGGCCGTACTCGGCGAGCACTTGGCGGAACGCTCCGATTTCATCCACGCAAAAAGCGTGCAGCCCTTTCACTTCGTCGCACACGGAACGCACTTTGTTTTCAACTTTCTGTACTAATTCAGCACGGATGCCTTCATAGGCGGCGCGTTTGTCCAACGTCTGGCGGTGTTCTTCTTCTCTTTTTTTAGCCAACAAGGCTTCTAAATCTTTGCTTGTAAGTTTGCTTAAATCTTCCATTTTCGTTTGTTTTTAAAAGTGTTATGTTTTTGAATGATGTTTTTTATACTTCATGTATTCGTGGCGGAGGAAAGCGAGCGACTGTTCCATCTGCTCGATCTCTTCCTCCCATTCGCGGAGCAGGCGGCGCTGTGCCTCCATGTCGGGCGTGGCACGTGTCAGCAGCATCTCGGCAAGGAAAGCCGCGTCTTCCTTCAGCTTGTCCTGCCGGCGGCGGATCTGCTGCCCGCGCTTTTCGATCTGCTGCAATCTGACTTTTATCGGGATGTATGCCATGGTCCTTAGTTTTTGCCGATCGGATGGTCCAACTCGGGGTTGCCCTCTATGCTTACGCGGTTGCGCTTACAATAGAGGTTGTAAATAGCGCTCAGCTTGTCGTCCGGTATTGCGTTGAAGTTGCTGCAGTTGGCCGCCCGGCAGGCGATGCCCATCACATAGCGCAGCTTGCATTCGCGGCTTTCGAAGGTGTAGCCTAATTTATCCACATAGGTGCAGATGGCGGCGATCACCCGCTTCGCCGACCGGTCGCGCCGATACTCGTAGGCCATCTGTTTTGCTTCACCCTTGGGCTTCATCGCATCGATCATCCGGCTGTATTGGGCCGGGAACTTGGTGTACATCTCGCTGAGCGAGGTGGTACGCCCACCGCTATGCTCATATACGAGTCCTTCCTTGATCACCTCCTTATACCGGGGATCGTAGCCCGGTGTCTCCTTCAGCAGCGCCCAGAAAAGGGCGTGCGAGGGGAGACGTTTCTTGGTTTGTTTCTTTGTTGTTGCCATATTTTTATAATTGTTAATTGTCAATTGTCCTGTCCCCATGTATCAACGACGCGGTCTCTTCGTCGATGTCTATGCGTCCGCCCTCTCCGTCACCGCGAATGGTAGCGAACGCCGCCAGCCCTTTCACGTGGAAGATTGCGTAGGCCATCTGCTTGGCGCGCACGGCAGGCGATCCTTGCGGCTCGCCTTTGTCGTCCTCATGGGCGATGAAGATGAAGAGCGTGCGGGGAAAGTCGCGCACTAAGGCGATGATGTCTTCGGCCTTGATATCGGTGTAGACCGTCAGGTTGTCGATGAAGATGATCCGTTCGCATTTGCGGTTCTCTTTCATCTCCTGCCGGAGGTCGTTGATGGAGACGAACGGCCAGCTGTGGAAATTGCGGTCGCGCTCGGTGATGCCGACACGGTGGACGGCTTTCGTGTAGCTGCTGCCCGTACCCTCCTCGGCAGAGATATATAACACCGGTTCGATCTTTGCCAGCGACTTGGCCAGCTGCAAGGCGAAGGTGGACTTCCCGTTCTTCTCCTTGCCGTAGATGATCCAGCAGCCGGTACGCTCCTGCTCACCCAGAATCCGTTTCCATTCACCTAAGAATGGCATGTATTTGAAGCGTTGCGCGTTCAGGTTGGATACAGATAATCGTCTCATGTTGATTTATGATTTATTCTTCGTTTAGGATCAGCAATGTCTCGGCACGGCGCAGACCGGTTTCCGCCTCCTGACTGTCGGTGGCGAGACATTGGTTTACGATTTTGTTGATTTTGTGTTTATCTTTGATATTGACCGACAAGACAGTGCCGATCAGGTTGCGGAAGAACAGTTCCCGTTCGCCCGGTTCGTCAGGGACGATGTGGTTGTATTTTGAAGAGAAGCGCGAGAACAGCTCCTTATAGGACTGTTTACGCGAGGTACCCTTGCCTTTCTGGAGCTTTGTGCGCAGTCCGTCCGACCCCATCAGGTACCAGCCGCAACAATCCTGCGTGCCGTTCCAGAACTCGTGCAGAAGGAGCAGCGAGGAGTAGGATAATGCTCCGGCCTCGTCGATGATCACGATTGGATGTGGTAGAATGTTCAATATATACTTGGCGGACTCCTTGACCTCTTCCAGTGTACCGTCCAGCTCGCCTCCTACCGCCCGGGCGATGGCACGGATCAGGCTGCGCTCCTGGCGGCATTGCGTGGCGTCGATGTAGAAACAGTTCTTCAACGTGCGCGAGAGGTAGCGTGCGGAGTAGGTCTTGCCGATGGCGCATTCGTCGACAAACATCATCGATTTGGAAAACTCCTTGCAGAAGACGATGTCCTCCTCAATCATGGTGAACACATCGGTACGCGCCATGTTCCATTTCCGCTCGCTGAGCGACACCCCCAGGTTGCGACCCAGCTCCAACCATTTGCCGGGATTGATTTTCTTCTCGACCTTCCCCTTCTTGATCTCGCTGTACACACTCTTGTTGATGCCGTATTTCTTGGCAAAACCGGAATCGCTGCCGTCGTACCGCTCGCGGGCTTCCCGGAGGGCTTCGAGCACTTTCTTTTTAAATTCGTCTGTCAGTTCTATCATTTCTTTATTATGCTTTATATATTTCCATTAAATTCTATTTTTTAAAGGTGTCGCGAACGATCTTCGATTGCTGTTCGAACCGGGTTTGAAATCCACTACGACCGGTTCTTTTTCCGGTCCGTCGTCATTCAGGATCTCAACATCTTCGACCTCTTCCGGTTCGTAGCGGGTCAGGCCCGGCATCCGGAAGTCGTCGGCAGTGGCAGGGGTGCGGTGGTCAAGCACGGCAACCTTCTCGATCTCGTGGTAGCGGCGCCGGCTGTATCCTTCGAGCGTACCCCGGTAGCGGGCGAAGAGTTCACGGTTACGAGCCTGCTCCTCGGTCTCGCCGATCTTTGAACGGGAGGTGACGGGCTGTTCCACCAGCTCGCACACTACGCGCCCCATGCCACTCAGGCAGCACACCGCCGCCAGACATTCACCGTCGTTGCCGTCGAGCCAGTAGATGTCGACCGACTTTCCGGCCAGCACCTGCATGAAGCCGATCAGTTTCTCGCCTGTGGCAATTTCGCCTTCGTCGGCCAGAAGGAAGACCGACTTGCGGAACCGTACCTGGCCCGCCATGCTGACTGTACTCTTCGTTACGAAGCCGAGAGAAGGCAGAAGGGCGCGGTATGGGATGGGACGGCGGTTGGCAGGGTGCTGGTGGCTTATGAAGTATTTCCAGCGGCTTTCATTCTCCTTGCTGATGGTGCAAGGCATGTTGTTCCAGGTCTCGATGTCGCGCAAGCCCTGTTCCACCAATTTGTCGTAGGGCACAAGCTTTGTCTTTTGCGCGCTTGCCTGGTTAGACTCGCTCCGGGCAAAGGGGCGGGCAATCCAGTCGGCATGCTTTTTCTCCAACCCGTAGCGCATTTGCTTCCAGTAGGCCTCACACCGCTTGGCGCGGGCATTGTTGGCTTCGATACGCACCCGGTTGAAGACAGCCCCTTCGCGCAGGAACGTGTCGCGGTAGTCGGCGTTCAGGTTGCTCTCGCACTCGATCTCCGCCGGGAGCGGCAGCCCCCATTCAGCGTAATTGCGCACCATCTGGCGGTAGAACTCCAGGATAATTCCTTTTTTATCCGTCCCGTGTACCCAGACCGTGATCGCCTCGCTGCCCAGGTCGACACCGAGATAGAACCACATGCGTTTGCCGTCAGCATACTCGAACGGGGGCTGGCGGTCGTCCACAGAGATCACCTCTCCGGCATAGTCGGGATGTTTCAGTTTTTCGAAGGGAACGAAAGCGGCAAGTCGCAACTGGCGGTTGCCGGTTCGTTTGCGCGAGGTGGCAGAGGAACTTCCCCAGGAACCCAGGAACTGCGTGATGGCACGGTCGGACACCTGGCGGAACTCCTTCGGATCGTACACTTCGCCGGTCTCACGGTTGATCACCTCCACGTAACCGGAGATGAAGCCTGCCAACTGGCGGCTGACCTCCGCCCGTGTAGGCTTGAACTCCTGGTGGGCATACATGCTTTCCAGGAGGTCGTAGGTCTGCTCGTATGATTTGCCTCGGTTATTGTTGTTGTAGCCTTTCAGCAGGGAGCCGTAACCCTCCGCCTCAAAGCGTTCCATCTTGCGTTTTAGCGAAAGCGGGTTGGAGGGAAGGTTGAACGGGGAAAGGTTGTAGCTTTTGCGCACGGCTTGGAAGTTGTCCAGCGCGACGGCCAATACCTTATAGGTGTTCTTGAAGGACTGGTTGCTTTTGATACATTCTTCATAATGGGCGGAACGCCACCGCAGTGCGGCACGGAGCACGCTGGCATCCAGCACATACTCGCGCTGCCGCTTGATATCGAGGTTGCCATACTTGCCGGGACGCACGCTACTGAAGAAGGCTACCGCCTCGGCATCCTCCCAGAAGAACCGCTCCATCGAACAGTCTTTCCGACGCGGGTCGCCCAATTGCCTCTGCCACTCTTCGGGCAGGCTGTCGAAGGCAATCAGCACTTCGTTACCTCTTCCTTTCCCTTGACGGGCACGGCGAAGACCGAAGGCTTTCTTCTCATCCCGCGCGAGCTTCTTCCGCAAGGCCTCCCACGAGGGGAAGAACTCCGGGATCAACTCGTCCTTCGTCACCACCAATATGTTATTCCATTCGTGAGGCATGTTGTTTTACTTCTTTAGAATTTCACTTTTGTTCCCGGAAGCGGATTCGAACCGCTGACCATATCGCCTGAATTACCAGTTCCGATTGTTCTGCCTGACTGAACTATCCGGGATACCACCCTCGTACCGCGGGCCGCGTACCGATGCTAAACCAAAACCAATCTTAATTGAGACCTAAACAGATTGTTTATCCTTGTCGCTGCCACCAAGCAGCCGAACCATCCATTCTTCGAAGCGGTCCAACTCGCATAAGCAAGCCGCTTCGTTACCGATCAGCATGTAGCTGAAGAAGAACCAGACCGCGCAAAGCAGGCTTCCCGCCAGCATACCGCCCTTTTCCATCGTTCCGACCCCGGCAAAGAGGAACAGCCAGCTGAACGCCCATCCGTAAAGTATCACCTTCGCTTTCATGACTATCCCTCCGCCAATTGCACTTTCGCCAACATCTTCGTCTCATAGACCAACGCCGGATCCTGCAGCTCCATCCAGCCGAAGCGTTTCTTCAGCAGCCGGTCCAATACCGCCCAGTTCTCCAGCGATACGCAGTCGTTGTAGTTGTACCACTGCTGTTCGCCCGTTACAGGATCCAAACCGGTAACTCCCCATAACTCCTTGCCCGGAGTACCTGTTACCATCTTGCAGGCATCCTTGGCGATCACCACCCGAAACACCGGGCGTTCCTCTTCTTTCTTTCCGGTATACACCAACATCTTGAAGTTTACCTCATATTCAGAATCCATGTCAAATGGTGCATAGCATAATGCCTTGTAGTCGATTCTTTTTGTCTTTGTTTCCATCATTTTTAATTCTCAATTTTCAATTTCTTTGGCTCCCGCCCCGGTCTCGCCCCGGTAATTGCAAGTCGTTGGCTTTCTTGGCGGGAATAATCGCGGTTTTAGTCAAATTGCCTACCTTTGAGGCTGTCTTTATAAAATTCAAGTATCATGAGTAATTTGAAATCCATTCTTTTTCGAGCCGATATTCGCGCATATCTATCTTCGGGAGAGTCTTTCGACCTTGCTGAAAGAGTGCAGAAACATCTATTAAACCTGCTTACGTCTGTCACATCTGAAGTTGGGTTAAACGTGACTTCAGAGATATTCGACCAGTATGAGGATGAGATTCACGAGATGAAGGGATGTCGACAACCAATAGTTTCTCTCTGTTTTGAAGCTCATGCTCGAACGATTGATAAATTGATTGATTACAATCTGTTTCTTCGTTCGCTGGCTCGGTTGATGGACGACCAGTATTCCGATATTCGTTTTTGTTATGAACCTGGGAAAAGCGCGGTTTGTCTCTCAAAGGGCCATTCCGAAACTGGTTCCAATAATCCTCAATAGCATTGATACGCTTTTCGCTTCGCAGGGTCATTAATATCTGTATGGCCTTGTCTATATCTTCCACCGTGTTGTTCACCATGATGGAAATCGTGTTGCTGTCTATTGTAGCTGTCATGTCTGTTTGATTTAAAGGTTAATTACTTGTTGTCTTCATTATCCCAATCAATCACCATCTGTTCGCAGATGGGTACCGGATCGGGATAGATGATGTTTTGGCGACGGTTACTCTTTGCGATGCGGGTGATGCCTTCAACGATCGGTCGGCTCGCTGTTCTGCCGTTGTACACCTTACGGACATGGGCGTTTGTCACGTTATAAGATCCTGCCACCTCCGCCAGCTCCTCCCGGCTGATATAAGGCTTCACCCGCTGTTTCCACTCCTCGAAGAACGGGCGGTACTTCGGAAGGGGCAGGCGTTTGCGTTGTTGCTGCTCCCGCATGCACTCCGCTTCGCCCTTGATCCGGTACTGCCCGGTTTGCCTGATAGTGGGAAGAACCTCTCCGGCTACCCAGTTGACGAAGGCATCCGCCTGCGGCTTGTTGCTTCGGAACGCCAGTTTGTAGAGGGCGGCTTCGTTGATGACCGTTAGCTGCTGTGTGCCACCGCCACGATCACCGGAAGAAGGGATGTTAAAACTTAACATCCCTTTCCAATCCTCTGGGATATTGGCTAATGTAGCACCGCCCCATGTGATGTCTAAAGCGTTTGCCACATCCTTGGCGACAAACCAATCGGCATTATTGATTACTCGTGTGCGAATCGTCACGTTCGCTTCCTCGTTGTAGAATAAATTTAGATTTGTTTCCATTTTGAATCCTGTTTTAAAAGAGATTAAATGATTGTTACCTCCCTATAAGGGTTCTCTATCTCTTTTTTCTCGACATTGATCGTCAGGTCATACATTCGCCCACCATGATTTAAAGCATAGGCACGTATCAACTTAGCCGTAGGGCTGTTTGTGTTGAACTGCAAGGCTTCGACTATCGTCCGCATAGTTACTTTCAACTTTGTCTGGATTTCGACTTTAACCTTTTTGTCAACTTCAATGATTTTCTTTTTTTCTTCCATATCTATTTAATGTTTAAAGATTGTTGTACCTTTATAGCGTCTTTCCAGTGGAAGACTTTGCAAAGATATAGACAATAGTTTATACGATGCAAGTTTTATATAAACTTTTTTCTATATGGACGAGAAAATAATATCACGATTGTTTACATATCTGAAGTATAAAAGCATTCCTCATACTCGTTTTGAGAAAGAAATTGGATTGTCTAATGGTTACTTAAACACGCAGTTAAAAAGAAATTCAGACTTGGGAGAAAGTGTTATCAAGAAAATTATAGACAATTGTTTAGATGTAGATACAATATGGCTCCTCACTGGTCGTGGTTCCATGCTAAAGGAAGATACAAAACCTTCTCAAGTGGATTGTGAACCTTCAGTATATGCAAATACCGATCTTGTTCGTATCCCGGTTGTCGATATCTCTGTTGCCGCCGGATCAGGATTTTGTAATACGGATTATATAGAGGAAGTGGAGTCTATTTCTATGCCTTCTTCCATGGTAAAAGACGGTAAGCAATATCTCTGTGTGCGGGTAAAAGGGCATAGTATGGTTCCTTCTATCCTTGATGGAGGTTATCTGATCATTCGCAAGATCGAACGTTCTGAATGGGAAGGCATACGTGATAATTATGTATATGTGGTAAGCGATACGGAGGGGCGTTCGTATGTCAAACGTCTTAAGAATCGGTTGCGTCAGCATGGCTTTATCGTTTGCATGTCTGACAACGCGGATAAACAAAATTATCCCAATTTCAACCTATATGAAGAAGAACTGAATACAATATGGTATGCGGAATGGTACTTCAGCGCAAAGATTCCCAATATCCAAGAGGTCTATTATCGCAAACAAGGTGAATTGGAAGACCGCTTGGATGAACTGACCGCCCAGTTCATCCAATTTCAAAAGGCTTTAAATAGTAGTTTTAAGGGATAAGGACTTTAATAACCGGCGCAAGCCAATAAATGACAAAAAATATGAACGATATTATTTTAACGAAATGGGAGAGACAATTAATGTTAGCTCTTAAAAAACATGAAGAGGTCGTGTTAGGAGACATTCCCCATTTTACACAAGAAAAATTCAATATTTACTCCAAGTCTTTAGAATCAAAAGGTCTTGTACGTACAGATGAATGTGAAGAGGAAGGTGTATTCAGAGTGTATCTGACAGATGAAGGAGATTATTACCTGTCAATAAATCCTTCAGCAAAGAATCCTTTCTTAACACCTAACAGGAAATGGTTAATAACTACCTTTATTTCAATATCTGCGCTAATATTATCATTGATAGCACTGATAAAATAGTGATTGGAAGCTATCTTTTTCGTTCCTGTATGATAGCTTCCAGTTCTTTATTCCGTTTCATAAGTTTGTCCACCTCTCTAAACAGCATCTGGACACACCCCGATTCATCTTCATGCTTGACAGTTTTACCCACATAGTCCCCCTTTATCTTACAATATAAAGATCTCATAGCATGCCTATACATGGCCGCATCCCGATGATCGTCAATAAGCGTCCGGATGATACCTTTCCGATTCACCTCTAATTTAACAAAAACAACGTCGTCATCTTTGTGAATCTCTTCTTTCCGTTTCCCTATAGTTTTTCTGATCAGTTTTTTCCACATACTATCCTTTTTGTCCATAATATATGCTGTTTTATCCCTTTTCAGCCATAAAGATAGGTATTTTCAGCAAATAAAGGTCTGTTTTTATACTTAATTATCTAATAATCAGCACTTAATATATAACTCATGATATATAACACACGAAATAAGGGTACACGAAAACCCGTAAAAAGCCCGATATTAACAATACTTAACCACTTATGCGGTATCGAACACGTCAAAAAAATACTGAGAAATGTCCCTCTAAGTGTCCCTCTAAGTGTCCCTCTTTTCTGTAAAAAACGTATTTTCGAGCATAAAAAAGGCGACATCCAAGCCCGTCACAGCCCGGAATGCCGCCCCAAAATGGAAACATTGCATAAATATCACTCAAACATCAATAAAACAGCTATTTACCACCACGTATCAAGTGCGATTGGATGATCATCGCCCTCCGGGTGATTTTACAGCTCCCGTCCGTCATTCCGGCGTGCAGGAGGCTGTTCTTCGTGATCCCCACTTCTTCCTCCGAGAGCGTGTCGAAGATAGCCGAAATCGACCCGAAATAGTAGTTCTTCTTTTCAAAAATCAGATGAACATGGATTACCTTTGTCATAACCTTATTTGCACGTTTTATGCTGCAAATATACCAAATAATTACTATTTAGAAGTATTTGAATAAACTATTTCTATTTACCAGCCAGAAAAGACAAAATAAAAGAGGCCATTTTAAAGCCTCTTTCTATTCTTCTCCGCTGTTCTATCCAATCGCCCCAACAAAACTATTGTACAGCTTATCAGAGCCTATTTTACCCCTATTTCATCCATGCAAAACAATCAATGCGAAGTTTTATACCCCAACTGTGAACCAACTTCCCATTTTTCACCCTCTTTTCAATCCAAAATGCGAAGCAAATGGGAAGCATTGTGATTTTTCGTATTTCTTCCTGTCCTCCTTTATTTGTTGTATATCAATATCATACGTGTAATTGGTTTTACTTTTCGTATTTCCTCTTATACATCTTGTTTACCGGGATTTATTGAGAGTGTTCGTTGTCGTTTCTGTGTTGTGCATTTGCAAAGTTACGTGAAAATCAATAATTATCAGGATATATACTCCGCTTATTTTATGTTCACAGCTCTTATTTTTTATTTCGAGATACTATTTCTATCTTTGTGCGGTTTAGGCGATGTGTTAAAACGGTTGTGAGAGAGTGTTAGCCATTATAAAGGCCGTTTTACGGGATGTTCGTATACAAACGTTGATTTTAATAGGATGGAAAAAGGATTGTTGCACAAGCAGATTAGGGACTTCTTTGTCCGTAATTTCGATGTCCGTCAGGAAAAAGAGGATGAACTCGAAACGATCGAGTCTATCCGGAAAGGCATAGAGTTTAAAGGGACGAACCTTTGGGTTCTGATCTTTGCTACCTTTGTCGCCTCGCTGGGTTTGAATACGAACTCGACGGCGGTGATTATCGGTGCGATGTTGATCTCCCCGCTGATGGGGCCTATCATGGGGTTCGGCCTGGGACTGGGAATCTCCGATTTCGACCTGATCAAGCGTTCCTTCCGTAATTTTGCCACGGCGACGGTATTCAGCGTCATCACTTCGACGCTCTTTTTCCTGATTTCCCCGATCAGCGAGGCGCAGAGCGAGTTGCTGGCCCGTACGCAGCCTACCGTTTATGACGTCTTGATTGCCTTCTTCGGCGGCCTGGCGGGGATCGTGGCGAGCTCGACCAAGAGCAAGGGGAATGTGATTCCCGGCGTGGCGATCGCTACGGCTTTGATGCCGCCGCTTTGTACGGCCGGATTCGGATTGGCGAGCGGTAACCTGTATTATTTCTTCGGTGCTTTCTATCTCTATTTTATCAATACGGTGTTTATCAGTCTGGCTACCTACGTGGTGGTCCGCCTGCTGAAATACCCGAAGAAGGTCTTTTTAAACAAACAGCGCGAGAAGATCGTGACGAGATATGTCGGGGTGATCGTTTTCTTTACCATCGTGCCGAGCCTTTTCCTGAGCTACAACCTGATCCGGGCCAGTTACTTCAATGACCGGGTGCGGACGTTTGTCGCGGATGAGTTGAGTTTCCCGAACACGCAGATATTGAGCAAGACGGTGACCGATACCAGCGACAAGAAAGAGGTGAAAGTAGTCCTGATCGGCGAGACCGTGCCGGAGACGATGATTGCGAACGCCCGTGCCAAGATGCCGAAATACGGCTTGAAAAACGTGGGCCTTGTCGTGCAGCAGGGTTTCGGGCAGGAAGCCACCGACATTAACGAGTTGAAAAGCCTGCTGATGCAGGACTTGTATAAGAATAGCGAAGAGGTTCTTCGGGCGCAGTCCCTCCAGATCGATTCGCTGAAACGCGACCTGAACAAATATCACAGTTACAATCATCTTACGTCCGAGCTGATGCCGGAAATGAAAGTCCTTTTCCCTTATATCAAAGAAGTCTCTTGTGCGCATACCTATCTGATGGATATGGATAGCATTAAACCCGATACCGTCCTGTTAGTCTACCTGAAAAGCAAAGAAAAAGTACGTGAGGCGGAACAGGAAAAGATCAAGAAATGGCTTGCCGCGCGTGTAGAACAAAAGAAAATCAAATTAATTATTGAATAACGAACAAAGAATGAATCGTATGAAGAAGTTGTGGGCAGTGTTACTGCTTCTCGTTGCTTCAGGCCAAGTGTTTGCCGATGAGGGCATGTGGGTACTGAAAGAGTTGAATAAACAAAACCTGGAGAGGATGAAGGAGTTGGGATTTACTCCGTCTTACGAACAATTGTACAGTGAAACTGACCCGTGTGTAGCCAATGCCGTGGTGATCTTCGGAGGAGGATGTAGCGGTATCACCGTCTCTAATGAAGGACTGATTTTCACCAACCACCATTGTGGTTTCGGTTCGATCCAGCAGTTAAGCAGTGTGGAACACGACTACCTGAAAGACGGTTTCGTTTCCCAGAGTAAGGAAGAAGAGTTGCCGGTTCCGGGCCTGACGGTCCGCTACCTGCGTGAGACGGTGGATGTGAGCGATCGCATTAATTCACAGATAGCTTCGATCAAGGAAGAGCACCTGCGTCTGGCCGCAGCCGACTCGATCGGGCAGGCGATGGCCGATTCTGTAGGAAACACGGAGTTCCAGGCTGCCGATGTCGTGCCTTTCTACAATAATAACAAGTATTTCCTGATCGTCTATGATGTCTTCAATGATGTCCGCATGGTATTCGCTCCGCCCAGTTCGGTCGGAAAATTCGGCGGCGATACGGACAACTGGATGTGGCCGCGCCATACGGGCGACTTCTCCGTGTTCCGCGTATATGCCGGGGCCGGCAACAAGCCGGCTGCCTACAGCAAGGATAATAAGCCATACCAGCCTAAATACGTGGCTGAAGTGTCATTGCAAGGTTATCAGGACAAGGATTATGCGATGACGATCGGTTTCCCCGGCAGCACGGACCGCTACCTCTGTTCATGGGGTGTGCAGCAGCGTATCGAGGATAGCAACAAGCCTCGCATCGAAGTGCGTGGCATCAAGCAGGCGATTTGGAAAGACGCGATGTTGAAGAGCGACGAGGTGCGCATCAAATATGCTTCCAAATATGCCGGCAGCTCCAACTACTGGAAAAACTCGATCGGTATGAACAAGGGGCTGGCCAACCTGAAAGTGATCGACCGTAAACGCGAAGAGGAAGCCGCTTTTGCCGCCTGGGTGGCACAGGATGCAAAGCGTAAAGAGGTGTACGGCGACGTGTTGAGTCTTCTGGAAAAGGGATATACTTCTTCCAGTGAATATAAGAAGATCTCCACCTACCTGGGCGAAGCGTTCCTGAGCGGCGCCGAGATCGTGAAGCTGGCGCGCATGATCCAGAGCGTGGATGTGAAAGGTTCTACCCCTGAAGAAATCGATATCTTCCTCGAAGACAATATCAAGTCTTTCTTCAAGGATTATGACGCAAGCCTTGACCGGAAGGTGCTGGCGGCTATGATGAAGATCGTAAAGGAACGGGTTCCGGCAGAGAATCTTCCGGATATCTACAAGAAGGTGGACAAAAAGTATAAAGGCGATTATGAAAAGTATGCCGCCGATGTATTCAAGAAGACATCCATCCTGTCTTACGACAATATCGCCTCCATGCTGAAGGACCCGAAGAAATATGCGAAACTGAAGAAGGACCCGGCTGCCGAGTTGAGCCTGTCCGTCCTCATCTCCCTTTTCGAATTGCAACAGCTCACGGGTGATTCTTATTACGATATCGCTAAGGGCGAACGCCTCTATTTTGCCGGCCTGAAAGAGATGCACCCGGAGAAGGCTTTCGCTTCGGACGCCAACTTTACGATGCGTGTGAGCTACGGTTCCATTGGCGGCTACCGTCCGTACGATGCTGCCTGGTATGATTACTATACGACCCAGAAGGGGATCTTCGAAAAGGAAAACCCCGAAAGCGACGAGTTCTGGGTGCAACCCGAAATCCTCAACTTGATCCGTAGCAAGGACTTCGGCCAGTATGCCAACAAGGACGGCGAATTGCAGCTTTGCTTCCTCTCGAACAACGACATCACAGGCGGTAACTCCGGCAGCCCGGTGTTCGACAAGAACGCCCGCCTGATAGGCCTCGCCTTCGATGGTAACTGGGAAGCGATGAGCGGCGACATCGCCTTCGAACCGGATTTGCAGCGCACGATCAGCGTCGACATACGCTATGTGCTCTACATGATCGACAAGTGGGGGAAATGCCCGCGGTTGATCGAGGAATTGAAATTGGTGAAATAATAGTGGGGGCGGATTCCTTTTGGCTTGATCAGAAAGCGACCAAAGGAAGTTTACCTGAATATATTATATTAAAAAAGTGCCGGGAAGGATGGAGTGAAACCTCCTTTCCGGCACTCTGTTTATATGACAAGTGTGCTTTTTCTGTTTTATCAATCTTGCAGACATCCACATCACAATTCAGCAATAAGAACGGCAGCAGCCATTTCATATAAATGTTTTGCAAAACCAACCATCATACTATCATATCCGTTCGTATATTGGTTTAAACCAATATGTTATGGCATGAGAGTTGCCATTTTGAACTATCATTCATCTGTCATAACCATCATGGTAAAAAACGATAACTTCTTGTGTGTCAATTGTACGATAAAAACAGGGACCGTTCGGGAACAGGTGCGAAACCTGTTAAAACGGCTTCTTTTTTCATCAAGACAGGCTTTTCTTTTGTCAAAAACAGCTTGCAAAGCCGCTTGAGACCCGGGTGTACCCATCATGGAGACCCGGGTGCAGGAGAGGTGCAGACCCGGGTCTGTGTGAGGTCTTTACGGGGATGCGTGGATGTTTATCCGCCATGTTGGAGGTGCTTTTATGCCTTGTTTTGGCATCTTTTTTGCCGATGGCTGTTTTTTTGGCTGTAAACGGAAAGTATGGAAAAGCCTTTCCGCATCCATACGCTCCTTCTCACACTTACGGCGTTCATCGCCGAACAGGTCAAGATGAGGATGCCTACGTTGTTTCTCCCGCTCAATCCACTGGATAGTAGATGGCTACAAATGTACAACACATTCAGGAAGAATCATACTGTTTGCCGGATTGTTTTTTACTCCCGTGAGGTAAAAGGATATCTATTGTCTGAAGTAGTGAAAGAAGAATGATAACTTTGTGTCAGGTTAGCCTTAATAAATAGAATTTTATCTTTAATTTTGTGATTACTTAATTGCTAAGTTTATGAAAACACAAATACTCAAGGCAACCTTACTTATTTTTATCATTTTCTTTTCTTGTCATCAGGTAAGTCAGCAACACCCTATATTGGAGCAAGCCGAGAAAGTTATGTCCGAACATCCGGATAGCGCTTTATTTTTGTTGGAACAGGTTGCAGCCCCAGAAAAGATGCCGGAGCGCGATTATGCCACTTGGTGTTTGTTAATAACAGAGGCGCGTGATAAGAACTATATCGAACATACTTCGGATTCCTTGATCAATGTCGCAATACAATACTTCGAAAAGAAAAAAGATATAAACCGACTGTCCGAAGCTTATTATTGTCAAGGCAGGATTCTTTCAGAACTGAGCGCTTCGGAAGAAGCCTTAACTGCTTACTTAAAGGCAAAGGAATTGGTACGAGAAACATCTGATCGAGATTTGGAGGCGCGTATCAATAATCATTTAGGAACTTTATACTGGGAAAATGGAAGGACTGAAAAAAGTTTATCCTGTTATAAAGAGGCTTATCGAAATTATGAAATGGAGCAGAATAAAATAGGAATGACCAATACTTTACGAAATATAGGAAAAAGTATGCACGGATTGGAAAAATTAGATAGTGCTTATTTTTATTTGGATCGTGCATTTGTATTTGCCAAAAATGAAAATTTAGAATCTCAAATGGCTTATATATTATCATCAATGGGAAGTATTTATGCAGAAAAAGGATTGTATGAAAAAGCATTGGCATATCAAAAAGAATCTTTAAATTATTCAAGAATACAAAATACAAAATCTTCTTGTTATTACGCAATAGGGGAGTCTTATGTAAATATACAAAAGTTGGATTCTGCCTTATTATATGTAGATTCTGCTCTTATGAGTAAGGATTTATATGTGAAATGTAGTGCAAACTGGCTATTATATACGATATGTTTAAAAAAGCAGGATTATAAGAAAGCTTGTACATATAATGAACGTTACCTTTTACTCCGGGATTCAATCGAACAGGTATATCAACCTCAAAAATTGGCGAAAGTAGAAGCTTTATATAATAAAGAGCGTTTAATCAGCAAGCAAAACCAGCAAATGCATACAGCTCGTAGCAGGCAAGATTTCCTGCTTATCTGCTTTCTTTGTGCTTGTCTTGCAATAGGGATAGTCTATGTGATCATGTTCCAAATAATCAGTAAACATAAATTGAGAAATAAAGAAATACAGAAGCTATTGCAGAAAAATGAAAGTCTTTTGCTGAGCGATAAGCAGGAGATGGAGAAAAAAGACATCGCTTTGCAGACTATCCAGAAGCAATTGGAAGAGAACCATCTGTTAATAGACTCCTTGACTGAGACAATCCAGACATTGGAAAATGATAATTTATCTCAACTGGAAATATACAAACAGCAACAGGAAGAGGCTAATATCGAACAATCTAAACTTCTCAAAGAGAAAGAGACGATTCTTAAGCAAAAAGAGGAATTAATAAGCAATAAGGATATACTACTTAGACAGAAAGATACACAATTGCAGTCTATATTAGAAAAAAATGGAAAATTAGAGCAACGTATTCTTCTTTCAATAAAAGAGAAAGAAGAATTGGAAAGACAAAGAAGTGTACTAAGCCAAGAACTGGATGCAAATGTAAAGGTGCAAAAACAACTGAGCCTGGATTGGGAGTCACTGCGGCTTCAGCAAGAAGAACAATTGCGAAAAGAACAAGAGGTAGTCGGTGAACTCAAACAAAAATCCAGGATGTATGAAGCATGGATACAAAAATTGATTCATCAAGATGAATTTTTGCTTAATCTATCCGATAATAGACAACAATTGTATCCTTTAAACTTTAATAAGGATGTGTTTTATGAGCATTTTTCTTCGGTATTTCCTGGATTTGTAGAATATTTGTTCATACAGTATAAATTGGATGAGCGAGAATTGTTAATCTGTTGTCTGGTTAAACTGGGGGTAAAAACTGGTAAAATTGCGACTATACTAAACTTAGCACCAGATACGATCACAAAACAGAAAGCCGAGATAAAAGAAAAATACTTTAATGTGTCTGAAAAGCAAAGTTTAGACCGATTTCTCGAAAAATTATTATGGTAAAATCCGGTTTTTTGTCTGGTCGAATCCGGTTTTTGAAAGTAAAAGTGAATTTTTAATGTATGAGATCAGATTTATATGTCTGAAAATTAGTAAATTATTTGTTTTTTATTCTATACTGAACTTATTTTTTCTAATCTGGTTTTTTTTGTGTTTTATGTCTGAAATTTGCATTAGAATTTAGAAAGGTAAGAGTTATGAATAAAAATTTGCTTATTTTTATGGATGGTATTGTATGTTTATTTTTTCTGACTTCAGAATGGAATAACATGCTGTCCTGATTATGTGAAGGTTCTTTTATGATTAAGAGCTAAGCATGGTCAAGGCGGTTTTAAAATTTTGTAGGATACAATGAAAGCATTATTCATAATTGTTTTATGTTTATTGAATACATTATTAGAGGCTCAAAATATTTGTTTGAAGGGGCGTCTTGTAGATGAACATAAAAATGCGGTCTCTTCTGCAACAGTTCGCTGTTTCATACACGATTCAGTGTTTGTAAAGGGAGATATCAGTGATAGTACCGGTAATTTTTCAATAACAGCACCTGTTTCTCCTTCTGGATATAAATTGGTTATAAATTATATTGGTTATAAGGAACATGTCCTTCATACAAAGGGCGATTTGGGTGAATTGCAGTTAGGTGATATTGTTTTGATAGAAGAAAGTAATAAGCTGGATGAGGTTGTTGTCACCGGTCGACAAATAACGCGTACTACTGATAAGGTCTTGTATTTTCCTTCCAAAGAACAGTTACGTCATGCATCGGATGGTTATAAAGCATTGGCATTAATGATGATACCGACATTGGATGTCGATCCGTTTACAAAAAAGGTATCGACTATTCAAGGAGAAACATTGCTCCTCATCAATGGACGGGAAGCTTCGAGCGATGAGATCCGAAACCTGAATCCCAAAGATATTCTCCGTATTGATTTTTATGATCAACATCATCCTGAATATCCGAATGCGAATTCTGTTGTCGACTATATTTTAGAACATCATGATAGAGGAGGGATGGTCGCTATGAATGGGCAACAGCATTTGAATAAAGGAAACGGTAGTTATGGAGCTACAGGACAGATTTTTAACAAAAAGTCCGAGTTTATTGTTTCAGTTTCAGACAGCTATAATAATTATACTCCTAAACGTGGCTATGAAACTTCGACTTATTTAAAATCGACAAAGGAAACGATCGTGAATGAAGCTTCAAGTTTACCCTCTCCTCAAAATAGTAATAGTATAAATAGCTATTTTAATTATCTTTACCATGATAAGCACAATCAACTTTATACAACTTTAGTCTTGAATCAGGAAAAATCGGATGAGGATGATTTAAGTATGCAAACGTACAGCAATGACCTGGTCCGGTATAAAGTGGATGACAATTCTTCTTCTCATAATTTTAATCCTGCTTTGAGGATAGAATATACCGGGAGTCTAAAACACGAACAGTATATACGTTTCCGTTTAAGTGGAAATTACAATCAGAATAAGTATGACAGACAGTATGAGGCTTTACAAAATGACAAAATTACTTTAGCTTATAATACACATGCAAAAGAAAATAATTATAGGGTAATTCCTCAACTGATGTATAGGAAAACTGTACGAAAAAGCGATGTTCTCTTTGTCCTGTTGAACTATGACCATACTTATGCCCATACTCAATATGAAATCGATGGACAGCTTTCGGATGATTACCAAACAAAGGGAGAAGGGAGGTTGACATTAGGATATGCTTTTCGGTTAAAAAATAAATTGAAAATGACTGTTCAATGGGCCGATCAGTTGACTTATATCGATAATAAGAAAGAATCTTCTTTACAACATTTTTTCAGTCCCGGACTTTTTATGACTTATATGATTAATGAGAATAATTCGATACGTTTTACCACGGCTCTTGAATCGGGTGATCTTGGGTTGCAATATCGTTCTTTAACAGAGCAAAGAATTGATAAATATCAGATACGCAGAGGTAATCCAGAGGTAAAGGTATTGAAATTTTATTTGACGGGTTTGACTTATTCTTTAAATACGCCTGTTTTCAATCTTACTTATCATACTTCGTTTGAAGTGACGACAGATGTCCCTTATGAACGAGTATCTTATGATGAAAGCCGGAATTTGTTTATACATGATTATGCCATAGCTAAATCCGGATTTGATTTAGTGACAGGTCCAAGAATGAAGCTAAAAGTCATACCTGGAAAATTGACATTCGATTTGGCCGGATATTATAAAAAACGAGTTATACATGCATGGAGAAAATTAGATGTCAATTGTTTTTATGCTTCAGCTAAATTGTTGTTTATATATAAAAATTTCATGGCTTCCGGACAACTCATAACTCCCCAAAAGAATTATGATGATGTCGGAGTTTTCTATCGTACTCCACTTATCTACAATTTTAACGTAGGATATAATCTTAATAATTGGAATTTTGAATTAGGAACACGTAATCCATTTTCTACTTTTGTAAAAAAGAGAGAGTATACTTCGGATATCTATAGCTCATATTCCCGGAATTATGGTCCGAAAATAAACGATCATGTATTTTATGTGAATGTGAGTTATCGGTTCAACTGGGGTAAAAAGCATACATTTAAGCAAATAGAAATAGAGAAGACAAGAAACTCCGCCATATTGAAAGCAAATGAATAATTAATTATAGATATGATTTTTTCGGAAATCGATAAGGTTCCTTGTCATGTTGCATGAAACGAGGGGTTTCATTTGCAAGATAATGTTGTTGGTATCTATTTAAATTCATTACTTTTGTAGGAAAGAAAAACAAAAAATGTCATGAAAACATTCGATCAACTAATCATCACGACCGGCTTTTTGGCGTCTGCCTCTCCTGCGATGGCAGACGAAAAGCCGGAAGCCGACTCTGGACGCCCGAACATCCTTTTCATCCTTTCCGACGATCATACCTCGCAGGCGTGGGGAATCTATGGAGGAATACTGAGCGAATACGTGAAGAACGAGAATATCCGCCGCCTGGCGGCCGAGGGGTGCGTGCTTGACAACTGCTTTTGCACGAACTCGATCTCCGTGCCCAGCCGCGCGGCTATCATGACAGGCGCCTATAGCCATCATAACGGGGTCTATACGCTTGAAGACAGGCTCGATCCGGCTTTGGACAATATTGCGAAACGCATGCAGGAGGGAGGGTATCAGACGGCCCTTTTCGGCAAATGGCATCTCAAGACGCAGCCGTCGGGTTTCGACACCTTTTCGGTTTTCCATGACCAGGGGGAATATTGGGACCCGCTTTTCAAGACCGCGGAGGGCTGGATAGACGATGATAAAGGGAAAAGCGGCAAGGTGGAGAAGGGCTTCTCGACCGACCTGGTGACCGACAAGACGATCCGGTGGATCCGTTCGCGCGACAAGGACCGACCCTTCATGATGTGTTGCCATTTCAAGGCGACGCACGAACCGTGGGATTTCCCCGAACGGTTGAAACATATTTATGACGGAGTCACGTTCCCCGAACCGGCAAACATGATGGAGTTCGGGCCGGAAGAATCCGGGCGTACGTTCCCCGGACAACCGTTGGAAGATATGGCCCGCCGATGGGGGATCGCCTCGAAAGACCCGGATTCCTGGTGGTGCAAGTATCCGGAACTGCCTTTTTCCATAGAAGGAATGGGTAAGGAAGATGCGCGCCGAAAAATCTATCAGAAGTTGATTCGCGACTACTTGCGTTGCGGAGCGGCCATCGATGACAATATCGGCCGCCTGCTGCGTTTCCTCGATGAAGAGGGGCTGTCCGAGAATACGATCGTAGTCTATGTCTCCGACCAGGGTTATTTCCTCGGCGAGCATGGCTTTTTCGACAAGCGCATGATGTACGAGGAGCCGCTTCGCATGCCGTTCGTTATCCGCTACCCGAAGGAGATCCCGGCCGGGACGCGCAATTCCGACATCATCCTCAATATTGATTTTGCCGCTACGCTGGCCGACTATGCCGGGGTGGACGCCCCGTCGTGTAGCGAAGGCCGCAGCTTCCGCGACAATCTGAAGGGCGAGACTCCGCGCGACTGGCGGCAGTCCATGTACTACCGCTACTGGACGCACCACAAGATCCGTCCCGCCCACATGGGCATCCGCAACCATCGCTACAAACTGATGTTCCTCTACGGCGATCCGCTGAATGCGACCGGTTCGGATAAGGCTTCCGTCACGCCGTCGTGGGAGTTCTACGACCTGCTGTCCGACCCCCACGAAGACCATAACGTCTACAATTCCCCCGCCTATGCCGGTGAAATCGAAAAGATGAAGCGCGAGCTGCTGCAACTGCGTCGCGAGGTTGGCGATACCGATGCCGCAACGCCCCGGATGCAGGAGATACTGGATAAATATTACTGGTAAGAGACAGGAATGCTGGTAAAATCGAAAGATCATCCATATTTATAGGCTTTTTATCTATTTTCTTTTTAGATGAAAAGGCTTTCCTTTGCCCCATATCTTAATTCGTAATGATCATGAAGATGAAAATAATGACACATTTTTGCAATTGCGCCGTTCTCGCGCTGCTGTCTCTTGCCGCCTGCACGGAGATTCCCGGTGACAAGAGCAAGCCTGAATGGAAAGAATCTGCTTCGGGAGTATGGGAAATATCGGTCGGTAAACCCGAAAAGTTGAATCTACTGAGTGAACTTGGCCTGCATCCGAAGTGGGATGCCATCAATGCGATGCCGAAAGCCGATCTGCCTGTCGACCGCGACGAGATCCGCTTCGAGGAAGTGGACGGCAAAACCTATATCCGTTTCCCGCTTGACAAAGGGGAAAAGATATTCGGGCTCGGCCTGAACTTCAAGACGGTCGAACAGCGCGGGCGGATCCTCGAACTGCATGTCGACCATTATGGAGGTAAGGATAACGGACGCACTCATGCGCCGGTTCCCTTCTTCGTATCCAGCAAAGGTTACGGAGCTTTTATCAACTCCGCCCGCTATATCAAAGCCTATGTCGGAACCGGTGTCCGCAAGGATACGAAGAATCCGCCGGAGGTGCAAGACCGCAATACCGATCCCGGTTGGAGTGCGCAGCCCTATTCCGATAACCTCGAATTTCTGGTTCCTGCCGAAGGCGTCGAGGTGGTGCTGTTTGCCGGACAGGACATGCAGGATGTCGTGCGCCGTTTCAACCTCTTCAACGGAGGGGGCGTGTTGCCTCCGAAATGGGGGCTGGGTTTCTGGCATCGTGTCCCGACTCTTTTCACTGACCGGCAGGTGCAGGACGAGATTGCTGAGTTCCGGAAACGGGGTTTCCCGCTTACCGTGATCGGTCTCGAACCGGGCTGGATGAGCCGCGCCTATCCTTGTACCTATGAATGGGATGCCACCCGTTTTCCCGAACCTGGAAAGTTTGTGAACGACCTTTTGCAGAAGCATATCCGCACGAACCTCTGGTTCAATCCCGGTGTCTCTCCGGAGTGCGAAATAAGGGACGCCATCGAGCCTTACACGGCTTCCCATACGGAATGGAACGGCCTGATTCCGGATTACCGGATGCCTGAGGCGCGCCGGATCATGCTGGATCATTTTAAAAAGCACCAGTTGGACATGGGCGTTAGCGGGTATAAGATGGATGAGAACGACGGCTACGACAACTGGTTGTGGCCCGATGTCGCCACCTTCCCTTCCGGTACGCCGGCGGAACAGATGCGGCAGATCTACGGCTCCCTGATGCAACGCATGACGACGGATCTGTATCACGAGAAAAACCAGCGCACCTACGGGCTTGTGCGTGCCGGGAATGCCGGAACTTCCTCCTTCCCGTATGTGATCTATAACGATTACTATAATCACCGCGACTTTATCACGGCTCTGATCAACAGTTCGTTCATCGGCGTGCTGTGGACGCCTGAAGTCCGCGCCTCCAAGACTTCCGAAGAATGGTTGCGCCGCATGCAGACCGTTTGTTTCTCTCCGGTCGCCATGCTGGATGCCTGGGCGGACGGGACGAAACCGTGGTCTTTCCCTGATGTGGAGAAGCAGGTGAACGAAATCTCCCTGCTCCGTATGCGCTTGATTCCGTATCTTTACACCGCATTTGCCGGTTACGCTTTCGAGGGGACGCCTCCCATGCGCGCCATGAACCTCGAACCGGGCTACGCCGCCGATGAACAGATCGAGAAGGGCAAGCTCGACGGGACGGAGAATCCGTATGCTATGGTGGTCAAACGTGAGGTGAAGGATCAGTTCATGGTCGGCGAAAATCTGCTGGTAGCTCCTCTCTTTGCCGGCGAAACCGAACGGAAAGTCATCCTCCCGCAAGGCCGATGGTATGATTTTTATACCGGAAAGTTGGCAGGGGAAGGCGAAGTCATTACCGTTTCTCCCGGCCTCGACCGTATTCCTGTTTATGTGAAGGATGGCGGGATCGTCCCGCTTTGTCCGCCTATAACTGAACTGGACGGTACGAAACTTCCGCTCGAGATCCGCCATTACGGTTCCAAGCCCGGTACTTTCCGCCTGTATGACGACGACGGGGAAACCTATAATTACGAGAAAGGCGAATATACGTATCTGACCATCACGGTCGATGTCGCTCCGGACGGTAGCAAACAAGGAAAAGTCTCTGTTCCGGAAGGCCGCGAGATCTGGTCGTATAATGGAGAATATACGTTCCGCTATATGACGGAGTAGTTATCCTTTCTTCATCTTTTTATACTCCCGCGGCGGCATCCCCATGATCTTGCTGAAAAGGCGGGAGAAATAGTAGGTATCTTCGATGCCGATCTTATAGCAGACCTGGTTCACCTTCATGTCCGTAAAGTCAAGAAGCTGGCAGGCCTGCTGTATTTTTAGCTGGTTGAAGTAGGCTAGCGGTGCGTAGCCCGTCCGCTGGCTGAACAGGACAGAGAAATGGGAAGAAGAATAGCCCGTGTGCGCGGCGATTTCCTGCAACGTCAGCTTTTTCTCGATGTTCTCCTTCATGAAATGGATGGCAGCCGTTACGATATCGTTCTTTCCCGTTTCGTGGCGGACGGCGTCCCGGTACTGTTGCAAATAGCGCAATGTCCCGAGGTAGTGGTAGAAGATGGAGCAGGCGTAGAGCAAGTTTTCATGGCTGTACCCCATCTCCAGTGTCCGGAGTATCTCTTCAAACATATCGATCCGGTTGCTGATGCGGGAGTGCATCCCTGGTTTGATCTCTATCGGGCGTGTGCACTGGCTGGCGAAATGGGGAGCCAGCTTTCCTTTAAAATGAATCCAGTAGATCGTCCACGGCTCTTCCTCGTTGGCCCCGTAAGCGTGCGGTTTCCCTGCCGGCAGGATGAAATATTGGTTGGCGGTCACCTGGAATTCCTCTCCTTCCGTCCGGTACCAGCCCGATCCCTCTATACAATAGATGAAAACGAACTGCGTGATCGGCTCCTGCCGTTCCCGGAAATGATGCCACGCTTTCGGATAGTATCCGATATCGGTAATGTGTAAAATGGAGGAAATAGGATCTTCCTCCATTTCGTGGATAATGGATTGTGGAAGGACAAGTGCCCGTTCTCCGCTGAAACCGTCTTTTCTTTTGATCATGATATGTTGATTTAGGAATGATGCAAACTTACGATTAAAATCGGAAGATTGTCCATCTATATCGACCTTTTATCTATTTATTTTTCTTCGGAAAGGTATTTACTTTGCATTTGTATCTTAATCATTCAATATTAACAAGTAAATGATGATTTATGGGTGAAACTTGTCCCCGCGTCAAGCGCGGGAACGGGACAAATCGATAAATCATCATTACCGCAGATAACTTAATTACTAATTATCATGAAGCAAACAACAGGCTATTTATTATTGATCTGTCTCGTCTCGGCAATGGGCGGATTACTGTTCGGTTACGACTGGGTGGTGATCGGAGGAGCCAAGATATTTTATGAACCCTTTTTCAACCTGGAAGGTTCGGCAGCCCTTCGCGGATGGGCAATGAGCAGCGCACTGATCGGCTGTTTAGTGGGAGCTTTGCTTTCGGGTGCTTGGAGCGATCGCTACGGGCGTAAGAAAATGTTGATCGCGGCCTCTTTCCTTTTTGTCGCTTCGGCCGTCGGGACTGGGGCGGTGGACAGTTTTTTCTGGTTTGTTGTCTACCGCATTGTCGGAGGATTCGGTATCGGTATTGCATCGAATGTCTCTCCGGTTTATATAGCCGAGGTTTCCCCGGCATCCGTCCGTGGTAAGTTTGTTTCGCTCAACCAGTTGACGATCGTGTTAGGTATTTTGATGGCTCAGTTGGCGAACTGGCAGATCGGCGAATATTTTACGGCCGGCAGCGAAACGCTGAGTGCGGAAAGTATTGAATGGGCCTGGCGCTGGATGTTTTGGGCCGAGTTGGTTCCGGCGGGATTGTTCTTTGCCCTCTCCTTTGTGATTCCCGAAAGTCCCCGCTGGCTGGCTACGGCCGGACGGTCTGACGAGGCTGGTAAGATCCTCGTGCGTGTAGGCGGTACGGACTATGCTGGGCAGACACTCTCTGAATTGGGACAGTTGAACGAAGACAAGAAGGAAAAGGCCAACTGGGGGGCGTTGTTGCAGCCCGGTGTGCGCAGTGTACTGGTGATCGGGATCGTACTGGCTGTTTTCCAACAGTGGTGCGGGATTAATGTGATCTTCAATTATGCGCAGGAAATCTTTTCGGCTGCCGGTTATGCCGTGTCTGATGTCTTGATGAATATCGTGGTGACGGGTGTGACGAACGTGATCTTTACGTTTGTCGCCATCTATACGGTGGATAAATGGGGGCGGCGCACGCTGATGTTTGTCGGTTCGGCAGGTCTGTCGGTGATCTACTTTATTTTAGGGACCTGCTATTTCTTAGGAGTAAGCGGCTGGCCGATGTTGCTCTTGGTCGTTTTGGCGATTGCCTGTTATGCGATGTCCTTGGCGCCGGTGGTCTGGGTGGTGCTTTCCGAAATTTTTCCTGTCCGCATACGCGGGATGGCAATGGCGCTTTCCACTTTCTTTCTTTGGGTGGCTTGTTTCTTGCTGACCTATACCTTCCCGATCCTGAACGAGGCGGTCGGCGCTTCGGGTACGTTCTGGCTGTATGCCGGGATCTGTTTGGCCGGTTTCCTCTTTATACGGGCTAAACTCCCTGAAACCAAGGGCAAGACACTGGAAGAACTGGAAAAAGAATTAACGAAATAAATTAAGAATATGGCAGTGAATGTAAAAGTTTGGGAGGAAGATATCCTTCTTCCTACATACGGCATCGGTAAACCGGAAAAGAATCCGATGTTCCTGGAAAAACGCGTGTATCAGGGTAGCAGCGGGGTGGTCTATCCCTATCCTGTGATTGAAAAGATCGAAGATACCTGTGAGGACAAGTCCTATCACGCCGTGTATCTGGAAAATGAATATATAAAGGTAATGATCCTGCCTGAATTGGGGGGGCGGGTACAGATGGCGTACGATAAGATCAAGCAGCGTCATTTCATCTACTACAACCATGTGATCAAACCGGCTCTGGTCGGTCTGACGGGGCCTTGGATCTCTGGTGGAATCGAGTTTAACTGGCCGCAGCACCACCGTCCGAGCACGTTCCTTCCGGTGGATTACTCGATCGAGAAAAAGCCGGACGGCAGTGTGATTGTTTGGGTTAGCGAAAGGGAACGGATGTTCCACCAGAAAGGTATGGCCGGGTTCACGTTACGTCCGGGCCGTGCTGTTCTGGAAATACAAGGGAGGGTGTATAACTCGACTCCTGTTCCGCAGACGTTCCTCTGGTGGGCGAATCCGGCGGTTGCCGTGAACGATCAGTACCAGTCGGTCTTCCCCGGCGATGTGAACGCCGTGTTCGATCATGGAAAGCGGGATGTCTCGCGCTATCCCATTGCTACGGGAACCTATTACAAGATGGACTATTCGGCAGGTGTCGATATCTCCCGCTATAAGAATATTCCCGTGCCAACGTCCTACATGGCGATCCGTTCCAGATATAATTTTGTCGGCGGCTATGAAAATGATACCCGTGCCGGTGTCCTGCACGTAGCCGACCATCATGTCTCTCCGGGCAAAAAGCAGTGGACTTGGGGAAACGGCGATTTCGGGCAGGCCTGGGATCGCAATCTGACGGATGCGGACGGCCCTTATATCGAACTGATGACGGGAGTCTACACTGACAACCAGCCGGATTTCACCTGGTTGCAACCGTATGAAGAGAAGACCTTCACCCAGTATTTTATGCCGTACAGGGAATTGGGAGTGGTGAAGAATGCTTCTTCCGACCTGTTGATGAACATCGAACCGGAAGGCAATGTTTCCCGCTTGAAAATCTTCGCTACTTCGGCGCAGAAGGATTTGCATATCGTGGTTATGAAAGGAGAGAAACAAGTCCTGGATATCATTCGGGATATCACGCCTGAAACGATCCTTGAAGAGTGGGTTCCGGTCGACACCCTGACCGGTGTCCGCGTCTCCATCTGCAATTCGAAGGGGAAACTCCTTCTGTCTTGGGAACCCGAACCTAACGAGATAAAGGAAGTTCCCGAACCGGCAAAAGCCGCTCTCGATCCGAAGGATATCCGGACGACGGAACAACTTTACCTGACCGGCTTGCATCTTGAGCAATATCGTCATGCGACCTATTCCGCAACCGACTATTATGAAGAGGCGCTCAGCCGTGATCCGGACGATGTCCGCAACAATAACGCAATGGGATTATGGCTGATCCGCAAGGGGCAGTTTGCAAAAGCCGAACCTTATTTGCGTCGTGCTGTCAAGACACTGACGGAAAAGAACCCGAACCCGTATGACGGAGAGCCTTTGTATAATCTCGGATTGTCGCTTAAATACCAGGGCAAGACGGATGAAGCCTACGACTGTTTCTATAAAGCCTGTTGGAATGCGGCTTGGCAGGATGCCGGATATTATTCGTTGGCCCAGTTGTCCGCTTCGAAAGGCAATTGGGAGGAGGCTTTGTATGAAATCGATAAATCCCTGCTTCGCAACTGGCATAATTTGCGCGGTCGCCATTTGAAGGCTGTCGTTCTCCGCCATCTCGGACGTGTGGACGAGGCGTTGGCTTTGATCCGGGAATCCCTCGCGATCGACCGCTTCAACTTCGGCTGTAGTTTTGAAGAGTATCTGTTGACGGGCGAGAAGGCTGTTCTGGATGACTTGCTCGTACGGATGCGTTCGGAAGGGCATAACTACGAGGAATTATCGCTCGACTATGCCTCTGCCGGCTGCTGGGAAGAGGCTCTGAAAGTGGTTGAGGTGGCTTTCGAAGTCGTTGTCTCGGAACGCACATTGCTGTATTATTATAAAAGTTGGTTTTTATTATCCTTAGATCGTCTGAAAGAGGCCGAAATGGCGATCTGCGTTGCCGAGCATCAACCGGCTGACTGTTGTTTCCCGAATACCCTTGAAGCGATCATGGCTTTACAGGCGGTGATCCGGTTTGCGGATGTTGCACCCAAAGCCCATTACTATTTGGGTAACCTGTGGTACGACAAACGACAGTATCCTGAAGCTGTAGCCGAATGGGAGAAGTCGGTCGAACAGGACGATACGTTTCCGACAGTTCTTCGTAACTTGTCACTGGCCTATTTCAACAAACTGAATAAACAGCAGGGAGCAGTGGTTCTGCTCGAAAGGGCGTTTAAGCTGGATATACGGGATGCCCGCATCCTGATGGAGCTCGACCAATTGTATAAGCGCCTGAACCGTTCCCATGCCGATCGTTTGGACTTGTTAGACAAGTTAAAAGATGTGGCTTTCTCCCGTGATGACCTTTATTTGGAATATGTCACCTTATTGAACCAGCTAGGACGCTACGAGGAGGCGATCCGCATGATCGATGCCCGCCGTTTCCATCCCTGGGAAGGAGGAGAAGGGAAAGTCCCAGCACAGTATCAGTTGGCACGTGTCGAGTTGGTAAAAGCCTGCCTGAAAGCCGGAGAGAATCAAAAAGCATTGGACTTGATCGAAGAATGCTTCATCTATCCTCATAACTTAGGCGAGGGGAAACTCTATGGCGCCCAGGAGAACGATTTCAATTACTACAAAGGTTGTGCCTTACAAGCATTGGGACGTGAAGCCGAGGCCCGCGAACTGTTCCTGGCCGCCAGCATCGGGAATAGCCAGCCGGCAGCCGCCATGTACTACAATGATCAGAAACCGGATAAGATCTTCTATCAGGGATTGGCTCTCCGTAAGTTAGGACGTGAAGATGAAGCCCGCGGCCGCTTTAACCGGCTGATCGACTTTGGTGAAAAACATTTGTTCGACACTTTTAAGATGGACTATTTTGCCGTTTCGCTTCCTGATCTCCAGATTTGGGAAGACGACATGGACAAGAAGAACCGCATCCATTGTAACTATCTGATGGGGTTGGGGCATCTCGGACTCGGCGACCTCGACAGGGCAGAACGCTATTTCCGTATCGCCGCCGGAATGGATAACAACCACCAGGGAGTACAGATACATTTGAAAATGGTCGGAAACCTTATATAGTGTAATGGACGGACTGATAAATGAATTACTTAAACTGATAGGATTATGAAGCAGGTAAACATCTTTTTATTGGGGGCCTTGATGAGCCTGGTATTCTTTCTGTCCTGCAAGGAGACTTCTTCCGAACTGTCTCTGGCAGGTGAGTGGCAATTTGCTTTGGATCCGGCTGATGCTGGAATAGGGCAGGAGTGGCAGAAGAAAGGCTTGGCAGATGTTGTCCGTCTGCCGGGGTCATTACAAGAGCAGGGGAAAGGCGATGATGTCAGCCTGGATACCCGGTGGACCGGACAGGTTGTCGATAGCTCCTGGTATAATGCTCCCGAATATGCCAAATACCGGCAGCCGGGTAATATCAAAGTGCCTTTTTGGCTGAATCCGGACAAGCATTATGTCGGTGTAGCCTGGTATCAGAAGAAGGTGAATGTTCCTTCCGGTTGGGAGAACCGACCGGTAGTGTTCAGTCTTGAACGGACGCATTGGGCGACCACTCTCTTTTTGGACGGCAGGAAGGTCGGGGAGCAGAACTCCTTACAGACTCCTCACCGCTATCTCCTTGAAGGGTTGGATGCCGGTGAGCATACTCTTACGCTGCGTGTGGACAACCGCCTCTATGCTGACGTGGGGATAAATGCGCACAGTGTCTCCGACCATACGCAAAGCAACTGGAACGGCATTATAGGCGATATGAAACTATCGGCAAAACCTTCTCTGTATATCGGATCTGTACGGATCTATCCGGATATAAAGAAGAAACAAGCGTTGGTAAAGGTACAACTGAAAGGAAATACCGGGAAAGGAACTACTACGGTCGTTATGCAGGCAGAAACATTGGAAGGTAAAACCGTCGGTAATCCAGTCCGTTTCGCTGTAGAGGCGGGAGAGGGGGTGCCCGCTCATGCAGAGGCTACCGTTGATCTGGGAGAAGAAGCCCGGCTTTGGTCGGAACATAGTCCGAATGTTTATAAAATGAAAGTCTCCCTGGAATCCCCGGATGGCATCGATGAGGCAAGCTACAATTTTGGTTTCCGTGAGTTCAAGGCAAACGGTACGCGTTTCGAGATTAACGGGCAGCCTGTTTTCTTACGTGGTACGCTCGAATGCTGCATATTTCCACTGACAGGGTATCCCGCCATGCAAAATGATTATTGGGCGAAGATCTACCGTACCTGCAAGGAATACGGCTTGAATCATGTCCGTTTCCATTCCTGGTGTCCTCCGGAAGCCGCTTTCCATGTGGCTGACAGTATGGGAATCTACCTGCAAGTGGAATGCGGTGGATGGGCGGAAGTCGGTAGCGGCAAACCGCAGGATCAGTGGTTGAAGGAAGAAAGTGACCGCATCCTTGAAGAATACGGCAATCATCCTTCTTTCTGCATGATGGTCTATGGCAATGAACCCGGTGGGGCGGACCAAGTGCGCTATCTTTCCGGCCTGGTCGATCATTGGAAGAAGAAAGATCCCCGTCGTGTATATTCAAGTGCCGCCGGATGGCCTTATGTGGAGAATGCCGATTATTGGAACACCCCTGATCCGCGCATACAGGCTTGGGGCGCAGGCATCAACAGTATTATCAACCGCGAGGCTCCCCGGACGGATTACGATTTTGCCGGTAAGATCCGGTCGAATATGCCGACTGTCAGCCATGAAATCGGGCAGTGGTGTGTCTACCCCAACTTTAAGGAAATAGAGAAATATACTGGTGTACTGAAAGCCAAAAATTTAGAAATATTCAAAGAGACTTTAGCTGGGAAAGGCATGGAAGATATGGGAGAGAAATTCCTTTATGCATCCGGTCGTCTGCAGACCCTCTGTTATAAGGCGGATATCGAAGCGGCTCTCCGTACACAGGGTTTTGCCGGTTTTCAACTGCTTGACCTGCACGATTTTCCCGGACAGGGGACGGCCTTGGTAGGTGTGCTCGATCCTTTCTGGGACGAGAAAGGGTATGTGACGGGTGAGGAATACCGTACGTTCTGCAACAGTACTGTTCCGCTGGCTCGCTTCCCGAAGATGGTCTGGTTGAATAATGAAAAACTGGAAGTTCCGCTGGAAATAGCCCACTTCGGCGAGAAGCCGCTTCCCGAAACAACGATCCGCTGGACTGTTTCGACTGCGGATAAGCAGGTATTGAAGGAAGGCTCTTTCACGCGTGAGATACCCTTCGGCAATTGTATTCCGGCCGGGACGATTGGCTGCGACCTTTCTGAGATCGAAGAACCTTCCCAACTTCTCGTCTCTGTCCGAATTGGAGACACGGATATACGGAATCAGTGGAATATATGGGTTTACCCGGCAGTGAAAAAAGAGGTGAGAAATCTCCCGTATATCACGACACGCCTGGACCGGATGACACAGGATAAACTGAATAAGGGTGAATCTGTCCTGCTGCTGACTTACGGGACTGTTCCGCCTGAAAAGGGAGGCGACATAGTCGTCGGCTTCTCCAGTATCTTCTGGAATACGGCTTGGACCCGCGGACAGGCTCCGCATACACTTGGTGTCTATTGTGATGCAAAACATCCGGCATTGGCTGCTTTCCCGAATGAGGGAATGAGTGACTACCAATGGTGGGATCTGATGAACCGTTGCGATGCCATGATCTTGGATGACTATCCGAAGGATTTCCGCCCGATCGTCCATATTGTCGACGATTGGTTCACGAATCGCAAACTCGGAATGCTTTACGAAGCCCGTGTCGGGAAAGGCAAATTGTTGGTTTGTGGCGCCGACCTGCAAAACGATTTGGATAAACGCCCGGCGGCAGCCCAGTTCCGGCAAAGCCTTTTGGAATATATGGCATCCGAATCGTTCAACCCGTCGCAGGAGTTAAAAATAGAAGACGTATTATACACTAAATAAAAGTAAAGAATGAAAAGACTCTCTATGTTGTTGGTCGGCCTGTTTGCCTGTCTGACGGTTCAGGCGGCACAGACCGACCGGATGGATCTCTCCGGCCTGTGGCGTTTTCAGTTAGACCCGATGGGATTCGGCAAGACCCCCGGATCGGAATTGTATTTGAGCAAACTGACGGAAACAATCGAGTTGCCCGGTTCTATGGATGAAGGGGGCAAGGGGATCCGGAATATTGTGGCCCATGTGGATCGCCTGAGCCGCAAGTTCGAATACTGCGGACAGGCGTGGTATCAGCGTGAAGTCGTGATACCCGAAGAGTGGGAAGGAAGAGAAATTATTCTCTCGCTGGAACGCTGTCATTGGGAGACAGCTGTCTTTGTGGATGGCGAACCGGTTGCAACCGATGAACGCCTTTCCACTCCGAACCGCTTTATTCTGACAAAACAGTTGACACCCGGTTTGCACACGCTGACACTTTGTGTCGACAACCGCCTGAAATACCCGATGGACCAGTGGAATCACGGGACAACCGAATACACGCAAACCAACTGGAACGGTGTTGTCGGCCGGATGGAGCTCATCGCCAAACCGTCCTGCTATATCGGGAAGATGGATATTTATCCTAACCTTGAAGCGAAGAAGGTTAAAGTATGCCTTGCCCTCCACGTTTCCGGAAAACAGGCAGAGGGAGAACTCACCCTCCGTATCCGGGAGAAAGACGGTAAAGAGGTCTGCCGGACAGTAGTCCCCGTGTCTCTTTCCGGCAAAGATGAGAAGATCGAGCAGGAGCTTGCTTTAGGCAGGGACATGAAACTGTGGGACGAGTTTTCTCCTGCTTTATATGATTTGACTGCTACTCTTGCGACGGAGGCAGGCGAGGATACTTGCACGTCTGTCTTCGGTATGCGCCACGTGGAACAAGGCCGGCATCATATCCGTGTGAACGGTCGCGATATTCACCTGCGCGGTGTCCTGGATTGCTGCGTTTTCCCGCTCACCGGCTATCCGGCCACGGATGTGAAGGAGTGGAAACGTATCTTCAACACAGTGAAAGATTACGGTATGAACCACGTCCGCTTCCATTCCTGGTGTCCGCCGGAAGCCGCTTTCGATGCGGCGGACGAATTGGGACTGTATCTGCAAGTCGAACTTCCGATGTGGATCAAGGATGTCGGGCAGTACCCGGCTCGTCGCGATTTCTTCGAGAAAGAAATGTATGCCATATTAGACGAATATGGCAACCATCCTTCCTTTATCCTTTTTTGCAACGGTAATGAGAACGAAGGCAATTTTGCCGTCCTCGAAGACCTTGTGAAGAAGGGACAGGCTCGTGACAACCGTCGTCTCTATTCCGCCTCTACAGCTCGCACGCATGTGAAGTCTGATCAGTATTATGCCTCTCACGTGGCTGCCAATGTCGGAGAAAAGAACAAACGTTGGATCACTGTCTACGAAGGCAAACCTTCCACTGACTGGGATCGCAGCGAAGAGTCGGCCATTGATGTGCCGGTCATCGCACATGAGACGGGGCAGCGTTGCATGTACCCTAATTTCGAGGAGATGAAGAAGTATACAGGCGTTCTCGAACCTCGTAACTTCAAAGTTTATCAAGACCGTCTCGCCAAGAACGGCATGCTGCATCAGGCGGGTGAGTTCTTTCGGGCGACAGGCGCACATACCGTACTTCAGTATAAAGAGGTGAACGAAGCGTTGTTGCGTACCTCTACTTCCGGCGGTTTCCAGTTGCTCGGTCTTTCGGATTTTCCCGGACAAGGGAGTGCCTTTGTCGGTATCTTGGATGCCTTCTGGGAAAGCAAAGGGTTGGTAACCCCTGAGAAATACCGTGAATCATGTGCTCCGATCGTCCTGCTGGCGCGCTTTCAGAAGCGTGCTTACACAAATGCGGAGACCTTTACTGCGAAGATGGGCATCTATCATTTCGGTCCCGAAGCGATCCGTAAAGGGCTGTTGACTTGGCAGCTCGAAAGCGAAAGCGGAGAGATTGCGGCAAGCGGCAAGCTGGGCCATAAGGAGATCCCGTTCAGTACGGTCGATTCTTTAGGAGTTATCCATATCCCGTTGGACAAGATCACGATTGCCGGACGCTACACCCTGAAAGCGCGTATTGCCGGAAATATCCGTAACGAATGGGACATCTGGGTCTATCCTGCCGTCAAGCAGCCTGCCTCTGAAGGTTACAAATATGTCCGTCGGTGGACTGAGGCTAAGGAACTCCTTCAAAAAGGCGAGAACGTCCTGCTGATCCCGGACAGTTGTGCCGGACGGAAGACACATTTCGCCAGCCATTTCTGGAACCCAATCATGTTCAACTGGAACCCCATGATCGTAGGGACGCGCATTGAACACCGGCACCCGGTTTTCCGCGACTTCCCAACCTCTTACTATGCCGATTGGCAGTGGTGGGATATTCTGAACTACGCCACGGCAGTCGACTTGACCGATATGCGTGCCTTGACCCCCGTTATCCAGAGTGTCGATACCTACGAGGTTAACCGTAAGCTCGGTGTCTCGTTTGAAGCCCGTGTCGGTAGCGGCAAGCTGTTTGTCCTTGTGGTCGATCCGGTTAAGGATATAGAGAAACGCCCGGCCATGCAGCAATTGCTGACATCAGTCCGCAACTATGTCGCTTCCGACCGTTTTGCCCCGACTGTTACCCTGCAACTTTACGAACTCGATGCTTTGTTCGACTATAACAAAATCCGGGAGACGGAAACTCGTTCGGACGAAGCTGTCAAGCAGTTATTAAATCAATAAACCGTATCTTTGCAGGAGACAAAGAAAGAATAATATCGATTTAATACGAATGAAAAAGGAATTTTGGCTAACTTGCATAAGCGCATGCCTATTGGCTGCCTGTTGCGAAAAGGAGTCACTGCCTGTCACACCGACAAGCAGTGACTTGCAGTTTGGTCACTTGGCCAAGACTTGGGATGAAGGAATCCCGTTGGGAAATGCCACAGTAGGAACATTAGTCTGGCAACGCGATTCTGTGCTACGTTTTTCGCTGGATCGGACGGATCTCTGGGACTTGCGCCCGATGGATAGTATTGCAGGACCGAACAATCGTTTTGCCTGGGTCTGTGAGCAGGTGAGGAAAGGGGATTATCTGCCGGTGCAGAAGAAGTTCGACCACCCCTATAATGCTTTGCCTGCCCCGTCTAAGATACCGGGGGCGGCTTTGGAATTTCCGTTGAAGATCGGAAAAGTTTCTTCCGTACATCTTTTCCTCAATAATGCCCTTTGTGAGGTGCTTTGGGAGAACGGGACGAAGTTGAAAACGTTCGTGCATGCCGACGAACCGGTCGGATGGTTTGTCTTCGAGAATCTGCCGGATACGGTTTCGCCGGAGATCATTGCACCCCGCTACAGCAATCCGGATGAGGTCGCAGGCGACAACTCGCATGCCGGTCCGGCCTTAGGACGCCTCGGATATAAACAGGGAACGATACAGAAGGAAGCCGGTACGACCACTTTCCATCAGGAAGGGTGGGAAGGCTTTTCGTACGATGTGGTCGTCCGTTGGCAGCAGAAAGGCGGCACGCTCAGCGGCGTATGGAGCCTGACCTCTTCTTTGGCCGCCGACCGGGCCGACCAGGAAACGGCAGAGGCGATGGAGCGTGGCGTGGAGGCAGACTACCGCTCGCATATGAACTTCTGGAAAGGCTATTGGACACAGTCGTCCGTCTCGCTGCCGGACAAGGTCCTGCAGAAACAGTACGACAACGAGATGTACAAGTTCGGGGCGGCTGCCCGCGAAGACTCTTATCCGATCTCCCTTCAGGCAGTCTGGACAGCCGATAACGGGATGTTGCCGCCCTGGAAAGGAGACTACCACCATGACCTGAACACACAGTTGAGTTATTGGCCTGCCTATACCGGCAACCATTTGCAGGAGGGGATGGGCTATCTGAATACCCTCTGGAAACAGCGTGATGTGTATAAAAAATATACCCGCGAGTATTTCGGGACGGACGGGATGAATGTTCCCGGCGTTTGCACCCTGACCGGCGAGCCGATGGGCGGATGGGTACAGTACTCCATGTCGCCGACGGTCAGCGCATGGCTGGGACAGCATTTCTATCTGCACTGGAAGTATTCGGCCGACCGCATTTTCCTGAAAGAGCGGGCCTACCCGTTTCTGAAGGACGTGGCGACTTATCTCGAACAGATCTCCACAGTCGATGCCGACGGAGTACGCCGGTTGCCGCTGAGTTCCAGCCCGGAAATTTTCGACAACTCGATCAATGCGTGGTTCAAGGATATGACAAACTATGACCTTTCCTTGATGCACTTCGCTTTCAATGCCGCTTCCGAGCTGGCTTCCGAATTGGAGCTGGCAGACGAGGCCGCCCACTGGAAAGCGATCGGTGCTCAACTGCCCGATCTGAACCTGGATGAAGACGGGGCTTTGACCTTTGCAAAAGGTTTCCCTTACGACCAGTCGCACCGTCATTTCTCCCACGCCATGTCGATCCATCCGCTCGGCCTTGTTGATTGGAGTCAGGGCGAGAAATCCCAGGAGATCATAAAAGCGACCTTGAAGAAGCTACAGGATTTCGGGCCTGATTACTGGTGCGGCTATTCCTATAGCTGGTTCGGGAATATGAAAGCTCGTGCCTTCGACGGGGAAGGGGCTGCCGATGCACTGCGCACCTTTGCCGAATGTTTTTGCCTCCCGAATACGTTCCATGCGAACGGCGACCAGACGAAAAGCGGAAAGTCGAAATTCACCTACCGTCCGTTTACTTTGGAAGGAAACTTCGCCTTTGCCGCCGGTATCCAGGAGATGCTGCTCCAGAGCCATACGGGCGTTATCCGGGTGTTCCCGGCTGTACCGGTTGCCTGGCAGGATGTATCTTTCGACAAACTGCGTGCTATGGGGGCTTTCCTTGTCTCGGCCGAAAAGGTGGCGGGGCAGGTGCGGCAAGTCCGTATCTTGCCCGAACAGGGCGGGACGTTGCGTCTGGCTATCCCTGAAGGATGCAAAGTCGCTTCCGTAACGGGCAACAAGGGAGATAAACTGGAGAAGGAGGGAGTCCTGATTCTGGAAACAGAGAAAGATAAAACAGTGACAGTACAATACAATTAACTTATATGAAACACGTAAACAAGATTTTAGCAGGATTGATAACCTGCTGCGTTATCCTCCTGTTCTCAGGATGCAGTCCCAGACAAGGGGAGAAGCACGATTTTTCTATCGGGAAGGGAACCTTCCTGCTGGATGGCAAACCATTTGTGATTAAGGCGGCGGAGATACATTACACCCGTATCCCCGCCGAATACTGGCAACATCGTATTCAGATGTGCAAGGCACTCGGCATGAATACGATCTGTATCTATGCGTTCTGGAATATCCATGAGCAGAAACCGGGCGAGTTCGATTTCAAGGGGCAGAACGATATTGCCGCTTTTTGCCGGCTGGCCCAGAAAGAAGGCATGTATATCATGTTGCGTCCCGGCCCTTATGTCTGCTCTGAGTGGGAGATGGGCGGACTGCCCTGGTGGTTGTTGAAGAAGGAGGATATCAAGCTCCGTACCAACGATCCCTATTTCCTCGAACGGACGAAACTGTTCATGAACGAGATCGGCAAGCAGTTGGCCGACTTGCAGGTGACCCGGGGCGGGAATATCATCATGGTACAGGTCGAGAACGAGTATGGGGCATATGCTACCGACAAGGCGTATATCGCCAATATCCGCGATGCGGTAAAAGCAGCCGGCTTTACCGATGTTCCGTTGTTCCAGTGCGACTGGAGCTCTACTTTCCAGTTGAACGGTTTGGATGACCTGGTCTGGACGATCAACTTCGGGACAGGAGCCAATATCGATGCCCAGTTCAAGAAGTTGAAAGAGGCACGCCCCGATGCTCCGCTGATGTGCAGCGAGTTCTGGAGCGGATGGTTCGACCATTGGGGACGCAAGCACGAGACGCGCGATGCCGGGGTGATGGTTTCCGGTATCAAGGACATGCTGGACCGCCATATCTCCTTCTCGCTCTATATGGCGCACGGGGGGACGACTTTCGGACATTGGGGCGGTGCGAACAGCCCGGCCTATTCCGCCATGTGCAGCTCCTACGACTATGACGCCCCGATCAGCGAGGCGGGGTGGGCGACTCCCAAATACTACAAGTTACGTGAACTGCTGACACAATATGCCGATTCCGGCCAGGTCATACCCGATGTCCCGGCAGCTTATCCTTTGATCGAGATCCCGGCGTTCACCGTCGGCGAAGTGGCTCCGCTGTTCGACAATCTGCCTGCTCCCCAGGCTTCGAAAGAGATTAAACCGATGGAGCAGTTCGACCAAGGTTGGGGAACGATCCTCTACCGGACGACTCTGCCTGCCGTAAAGGAAGGAACGACCCTGTTGATCGATGAGGTGCATGACTGGGCACAGGTCTTTGCCGATGGCAAACTGTTGGGCCGTCTGGATCGTCGCAGAGGTGAAAACACGGTGGTGCTGCCGGCTTTGGCAGCAGGAACGCGCCTGGATATCCTGGTAGAGGCGATGGGACGTGTCAACTTCGATGTTGCCATCCACGACCGTAAGGGGATTACGGATAAGGTGGAACTGATTAGCGACACCGGCAGACAGGAACTGGAAGACTGGCAGGTTTACAGCTTCCCGGTCGATTACGCTTTCGTACAGGACAAGAAGTATGCAGCGGGAGACAAACTCGACGGACCGGCTTATTACCGGACTACTTTCGAGCTGGATGAAGTCGGAGACGTGTTCCTCGACATGCAGACTTGGGGAAAAGGCATGGTTTGGGTAAATGGAAAGGCGATGGGCCGCTTCTGGGAGATCGGACCTCAGCAGACTTTGTTTATGCCCGGATGCTGGTTGAAGAAGGGAAAGAACGAGATCATCATCCTCGACCTGTTAGGCCCGGAAAAGGCTGTAGTGGAAGGCCGGAAGGAACCGATCTTGGATATGTTGCGGGCTGAAGCCCCGGCTACCCACCGTGAAGAGGGGCAGACGCTGAACCTGAAAGGTGAGAAACCGGTTGCCAACGGTGCTCTGAAACCCGGAAACGGCTGGCAGGAAGTGAAGTTCGGCCAGACTGTCAAGGGCCGCTATTTCTGCCTCGAAGCATTGGATGCACAGGATGGCAAGGACAATGCCGCTATGGCCGAGTTCTATTTGTTGGACGAAGACGGCAAGCCGCTTCCCCGCCAACATTGGAATATCTCCTATGCGGACAGCGAAAGCACGCAGTGGGGTAACTTCACTGCCGATAAGATCTATGACTTGCAGGAATCTACCTATTGGAGCACGAAGCAGGGAGACAAATATCCGCACCAGGTCGTGATCGATTTGAAGGAAGAGCAGACGATATCCGGTTTCCGCTACCTGCCCCGTGCAGAAGAAGGATTCCCCGGCATGATCAAAGGATATAGGGCGTATGTGAAAGCTACACCTTTTGCGATGTAATTCTGTCTTCGCTCTTCCGGGCTAGCACAGGAACGAATAAAAGAAAAAAGGTTATAGGGTAAAATAAAATTCCCTATAACCTTTTTTCTTTTACTTTATAACGTATATGATTTTACCTTACAAGGTATATACTGTTTGTAGACGAGCCTTAGAAAATGTCTATTCCAGCAAGGGCGGCAGCCTCCGTACGGGCGGCGATTTCCGCTGCTTCTACTTGGACGTAGCGGGCTTTTACCGTTTGCTTGAAATGATGGTAGCGTTTGGATGGGTCGTTGATCAGGTTGCCGAATTCGAAGCGTTCCACCTCTTTCCAGTTCTTCCCGTCGTTGCTGATCCGGATGATACCGGCTACTGTGCCCTTACCGCCTTGTTTTTGCGGGGTGAAGGCAAAGCCGCTTACCGTTTGCTGGCTACCGAGGTCGATGGCAAGGGATTGCGCGGTCTTGTCGGCTATCTTCCATCCCTTCTTGACCAGCCCGAACCGTTCCTGCAAGATAGCTCCTTTTTCTCCGTTCAGGATGGCTACCGCTTTCAGTTCGCTGTTTCCCATCAGGAAAGGTGCTTTATATTCGGTAGAGCCTGCCGATGGTTCCGTTCCGTCTGTCGTATAGTAGATCTTGAAACCTGCGTTCAGGTTCTCGGCAATGTTCTCACCGTGTGCTTTCCAGCCGAATTCTTGTGCCATCGGTTCGATGGTAACCAGGCCGTCCATGCTTCTCTGTGCGCTCAACCGGGGCGGACGGGCTTTGTAGTGATGGGCGGAGATGGTGCAGATGGCGGGTGTCAGGCGGGATTCGAGTATGCGGACCCGTATCTTGTCCGTCGTGACATCCGGGAAACGCAGGATTCGTTTGTAGCCGATGTTGGTGGCATGGGCGATCTCTTTCCATCCTCCGTCGATCCAGGCATCCACGGCGTGTTTCTCTACCCGTTCCCCGTTGGTGGCAATCGCTTCCTGGAGAACCAGACGGTTGAGGGTGACAGGTTGGGGAGTGGAGATGACGATTCCCGCCCCGTCCTTATCGGCCGTCACATAGGTGTCTGCATTTTGGTCGAGCACCTCTTTCGGGCCTTCTGCCTGACGGAACAGGTTGGTCCCGTAGGTTTCCCGGATTCGCTGGCCGGTTTCTTTCAATACGGCTACATCCGTCGGAGAGAATTTTCCGTCCCGGTTGGGCGGGATGTTCAACAGGAAAGTGGAGTTGCCTCCTACGGCGCGTTCATAGATGTCGAACACATCGTCGGTGCTTCGTACTTTCTGGTGCGTGTCGTCCCGGTAGAACCAGCCTTCGCGGATGGAAGTGTTGGTTTCGGCCTGCTGGTAATGCAGGTATTTGGCTTTATAGAGCTGTTCACGGCTTCCGAGGTCTTTGTCCGTCATATCGGCGAAGTTCGACATCGTGTCCGGATTTGCCTGGTAGGGGATCACGTTCCACTCGGTCGACCGTGTGCCGCCGGCTTCATTGCCGCACCACCGGACATCTTCCCGTCCGAAGATAACGGCATCGGGGGCAAGTGCCTTGATCAGTTTTTTCCAGGCGGGATAGTTGTAGGTCTGTCCGCCTTTCCGCTTGGGATGTGCCCCGTCGAACCATACTTCGTGGATCGGGCCGTATTCGGTCAGGATCTCGAAGAGTTGGTTGAGGAAGTATTCGTTGTAGTCGTCCACTACGAATTCGAAACGGGTCTTGTTGGCAAAAGGCCGTCCGGGGACTTCCCGCGGGATGGTCCGTTTGGTGTATTGGCTGAGGTTGCCGTACAGCCCTTCCGGGTTTTCGATATGGTACAGGTCTGCCGGTGACAGATAGACGCCTAACTTCAGCCCGTACTTGCGGCAGGATTCCGACAGGTCTTTCAGGATGTCGCCTTTGCCGTCGCGGAAACCGGTGGACATGATGCCGTGTTTTGTGTAACGGCTTTGCCACAGGACGAACCCGTCATGGTGCTTGACCGTCAGGATCACCATTTTCATGCCGGCGGCTTTCATGGCCTCGCACCACTGATCCGTGTCGAGCTCTTTCAGGTCGAAGACTTTCGGGTCTTCCTTTCCGCTTCCCCATTCCAACCGGGTGAAACTGTTCGGTCCGAAATGGATGAAGGCGATAAACTCGTTTTGTAATGCTGCCAACTGGTTGGGCGAAGGCACGACATGGGCCGCTTTCGCGATGATGTCCGCGTGGCTGTCGCCAGCTTCGACCTTGATCGTGTTCTGGAATTGCATCTGCTTGTCCTGAGCTTGCCCCTGTAGGGACAGCATGGCTCCAAGCAGGAGGATAAAGGTGTGTTTCATGTTTATAAGCGATTATTATTGAATAGTGAAATTGTTTGTTTCTACGACTTGTCCGTCCCGGAGGAACACGACCTGATAACCGGCCTTGTCCGTCCATTCTCCCTTCTTGGGGGTAAAGGCCAGTTCCGTTTTCTCATACGGTTTTAGCGCCTTTATTTTCCGGCTGCCCATTAACATTCCGTTCTGTTTGACCTCGATGGTTGTCTCCCCGGAGGCCGAAAGCCCGAAGTTCCGGATTTCGACTCTGACTTCGTTTTTGTCTTTCCGGTAGACGGGACGCAAGCTGGACAGCAGGGGCGGCGTATAATCGGCATACGGCAGGCTCGCATAGCCGAATAGCATCTTTCCTTGCTTGTCTTTCCCGATCATCTTCGGGGCGAACTCATCCGGTGTGATACCGCTTCCCCGTCCGTCGAACGTGAGGATCAGGTCTTTTCCGGAGCTTTCGGTCCGGATCACTTGGCTTCCCCGTCCGAAGTTCACTTCGTTGTATGAACCGAACCGCAGGGACGGCACATCGATCTCCCGGACCGGATCGAAGCCTTCTTCCGCTAGGATCTTGACCTGGATGATTTCAGTGGAGGCTGTTATCGGTGTTCGGTTCAGGACGGACAATAACATCCCCTTGTTCATCGGGATACAGATATTCTTCGAACTGTGGTTGTCATTGCCATGATCATCCCATTTGACGGTATCGATGACGGCAAAGTTCATCTGCTCTACACGTCCTTGTTTGTCTTGGAATACTTTAGGACGTTCGTATTTAAACCAATGCTCGACATGCCCGTCCCGGTGGAAGGAGATTCCGGGTACATAGGCTTCCCCTTGCTCCGTCACCCAGTGGATGCCGTCTTTGGAACGTTGGTAGAAGGCGATACGCCCTAACCAGTCATTCACAATCAGGTGGTATTGCAGGGAGTCCCGCCAGATGACCGGGTCCTCGAACTCTCCTTTGACAGGCGGATAAACCCGCTTTTCCGTGATCTGCTCGTAAGGGGCGATGCCGTCTTTGCTGATCCAGATGCCTCCTCCCCGGCAAACCATCAGGTAAGAACCATCCTGCCTTTTGGCAAAGCTGAGGTTGCTCAGTCCTTCGATGATCTTCCGGTCGCGGGGATTGAACGTGAACTTTCCGTATTGCCAGGGGCCATTGACCTGGTCGGCTATATAATATCCGTCGATGACATATACGACGATCCGTCCGTCGTTGAGGACGAAAGCCTCCGGGTTATGCCCTTTCCCGATCGTGTCTTGGATGGTGAAAGGCCCGTGCAGGCGATCGCCGGTCGCATGATAAACGGTTGAATTGGGCCATTCCATATGCCCTTTGGGAGCGCTTTCCGGCCATCCGCATACGAACAGGTGGTATTTCCGGTCCGGCGTTTGCAGGATGTTGCCTCCCCAGAAGGAGATATCGGGACGTTCGATACCGTTATCGATATACCGGGGGCGTACGCTGTCCGCTCCCCACGTGTCCCCGGAGAGCGTACCTTCTGGCATTGCTTCGAAACGGTCCATATAGCGTCCGCCTGTAATGAGGTGCTTCCATTCTGCTGGCCGTTCTCTTTCCGTGATTTGGGCGATGAGTGGCAGGGGAGCCAAACAGGCTGTTGCTAACAGTAATTTCAATTTTTGTATGTTCATATGCTTCTGTATATACGATATTTGCCCAGCAACGATTGTTACAAGGCAAATATAGCAGTCTTTCTTCACATAGTTAGTAAATGGATTCGGGTTTTTCCCGCGAACTTGATTGTCCGGCAGTCAGAAACCGGGCGATGACATCAGGAGACGTATGCGGTGCGGGATTGAAGGCACCGGATTTCATATATTCCACGAGGCTGTGGAGTAACTGTTTCTTTTCGGGGCTTCTGGCTTGCTCGCGAAGCAGATCCATGCTGCACATGATCAATTTCCCGTTCAGGCAGTTTGTCTCGAACAAATTGGCCAGACGACGGTTGTTGGCGAAGTTGTCCACACATTCGACGAGGGGAGTCACTTCGGTATACAAGCTGTCGATGCAAAGAGTCTTCGACTCTGTTGTGAGCCGCCACCATTGCCAGTCCGTATGTCCTTCGGTCGGGAAGTGGGCGAATGCCGGATGGGCAGGATCGAGCAGCAACCCCATTGTCCCGGCTTGCTTGGAGAAATGCACCGGACTCCAGAAAACAGGGACGAACTTCCCTTCCAGTCCTTTCAATGATTCATAAGGAGGATTGAACAGAACTTTCTTCCCTTCTTTCAGAGCCTTTTCGGCGACAGTGAAACGGTCTGTTATGACGATGTTTCCTTTATCGACGGATAAGGTTGCCGGATATACCCATATTTTCCATTCATTTGTATAGGCTGTTCCTTTCAGCGTAGCCGACAAGGTCAATTCCTTTGCCTCTGTGATCTTATCTAACGGACAGCGGACAGAACCGGTCATACTGTTCTCCCCGACAGGTAGCGAGCGTGCCGGAAATTCTCCCTGTGCAATTGCTTTTCCATGTCGGTCGGCTAATTTCCAACCGATAATGCCATTGTTAATCGTTTTGTCGCTATAGTTCACCACTTCGATGTCGGCTTCAAACGGTTCGTCAGTAGTATATACCGCTTTGGAGAAACGAGCCAGCGGAGTTACCGGGGCGCAAGACTGGCGGAAGGTAGCCGCTTCTGTCACCCCTTTGCTTTCCCAAAAGGCATTCAGCAGGCCGACGAGAGCTGTTCCCTGTCCGGGGAAATCATGGAGGTCGAGTAGTTGGAAGCCGCTGATTCCAGGTGTTTTCATCGCCCTTTCGATCTCTTCCTTATAGAGGAGGGCGGCTAGTTTGCCTGTCGCCATCAGGTAGTCGTCTGCTTTGTCTGCTAATCCTTTCCTTTCAAGGTCTTCTTTCACTCCTTTGAAGTTTAGGGGGTCCAGTATACCGATATATTTCTCGATCTCTTTCAGGTCGGGATAAACAGCATATTGACCTATCTCGTGTGTGATTAGCGGGACCTCCATACCTTCGACCGATGCGGAGTAGTCTTTGTCGAAGCGAGGGGATTCCGTGTTGAATACCCCTTGCCCGCGTACCCATCCTTTCCGGGTCCATTGGGTAATGAAAAAGTCATCGTTCGTTTCCGGCCAGTCGCCATGCCCTTTCTCGAAAGTGAAGGAGGTAGTGGTGTAGAGATGGCGCGGATCCTTTTCTTTAACATGATTCAGGAGTGAGCCCAAGAACTCGAAGTCATATTGCAGCTCGTTTCCAAGGCTGAGTAGACAGAAAGAGGGGTGGTTGCCGTATTCTTCCAATATGCGGTCAGCCTCGGCATATAAATAGGGTGCTCGTTTGTCTTTACATAAATTGGTGGACCAGAGCGGAAGTTCTACTTGCAGGTAAAAGCCCAGCGAGTCTGCCACCTCGAATGCTGCTTTTGGCGGGCACCAGGAATGGAAACGGAGATGGTTCAGTCCCCATTCGCGGGCAGTCGTGAAGACCTTTTCCCAACCTTCGTGTTCCATCGGAGGGTATCCGGTAAGCGGGAATATGCAGCACTCCAATGTACCTCTGAGGAAAATCTTCTGATCGTTCAATAATAGAGCCGGCCCGTTCTTTTCCAAATCCCGGAAGCCGAATTTGATTTCTTGGGTATCTTTGTAAGGGTCTGTCTGGATAGATGCCCGAAGGGTGTACAAGGTAGGCGTGAACTCGTTCCATACCTTTACTTCGTCTTTGATCGGGCAAATCAGTTCGAGCCGGTTTTCTCCAGGCTGAAGTGTCACGTGTTGTTGTACTTGTATAACGGGATCTGTTGCCGTCCGGATGTCGGCATTCAAGGAACCGGATGTTGCCGCTCCCGTATTGTTTACGAGGCATTTTACTTTTACTTGCTTGTTCTTATAATCCGGGTATGCCTGCAAATTGCGGATCGAAACGGCATCCTTAGCTGTCAGGGTTATTTCTCCGATTATCCCGTTCCACATGATCTGTGTCTGGTTTGTATAAGCATGCGCCATGTCGCCTGCCGTGATATCATATCGTTTCCGGTTATCGACGCGGATCGTGATTTTGTGCTTGCCGGGAGTCAGGTGTTCCGTCAGGTCGTACAGATGCGGAGCGACCAGGCTTTCCTGCATGCCTTCGACCTGTTTGCCGTCCACCCATACGGATGTTAGCCAGATGACGCGTTCCAGTTTGAGTTCGATCGCTTTTTCTTTCCAGCCGGAAGGTATATCGACTTCTTTGCTGTACCAGGCCGGCCCGACATAACTGTTTTTGCGGGTGAGGTGGAGGACTTGCGGCTTTTGGATGGCAGGAGCCAGTTTGTTGGGCGTTCCGTATCCGGCATCGTCAGTTGTTCCGGGTAACAGGATCGTGTTCTTAAAGTTCTGTCCGGCCCAGTTCTCATTTATTCCGGTATCGGTACTGTCTAATGCAAATTCCCACTCTCCGGCCAGGGAAATGTGGGAAGGATTGTTCTTACATGAAAACAGGCACATCAGAAGGCCTGTCAGCAGGAGGTAAATGTTTATTCGTCGCATGAATCAGGTATTAAGTTTATCGTATGCAAATTAAATTCTTTTCCATAGTCTAAAGAATAGACTAAATAGGGATTATAATGGAGAATCTTTTTATAGCCTTTGATGGTGGAAAGTGTCAAAAGGATCATTTTGTTGTCAGCGGAGGCTCTTCTTATTGCAAAAGCTGACTTTTTGTTCAAGAAGGGTTCCGTCTTGATACAAAAGGATCATTTTGCGGCAAGAAGAAGCCCTTCTAACTGAAAAATACAGCTTTTGTAACAAGAAGGGCCTCTGCTGACTGCAAATTCTGTATTTTGTGTCAAGAAGAGTTCCTTCTTACTGCAAAAGCTGCATTTTATACCAGGAAGCTTACCGGATAGCCGGCATGTTTGCTTCTGTCGGCCAGTATGGATTCTGGTAAATAGGAGAATCTTCTACATTGCCGGTGCTCGATGTGATGTCGAAATGCTGGATATTATATGGAGTCAGATAATGTGCCATCGACCAGCGATATCCGTCCTTTGCGATGTTGTTGTTTACTTTCTCATACGGACGGAGGTATTTGCTGCGTGTCGGTTCCGAAACATTTGATTTAGGATTGTCCATGCCATATACCAATTGTGACGTGCCGTCTTCATTTTTATACCAGTTCTGCATTTCACCCCAGATTTTGAATCCTTCAATGTGGTAAGGTGTGTTGATCATCTGGTCCATCGCTCTCCAACGGCGTAAGTCCATATAGCGTAAGGCTTCTGCCATAAGTTCGCAACGACGTTCGCGGCGGATATTATATAGGGTCGGATCTACCAGTTGTCCTGCCGAGTATGCGCCCCAGTCGTTCAGAGCTTCCTTCGTCATATCTGTCGCACCGATTGTTTTGTTGTAATCCGGATCAATATGAGAGCGTTCGCGTATCTGTCTCCAATAACTCTGAGCTGTTCCGTCTAAAGCACCGTCCCGTTCGTAGCAGGCTTCCATGTAGTTGAGCAAGGCTTCCGTGCCGCGGAATGCCAGAGCACCGATATAGTTCTGAGTGTTGTCGCATTGCTTCTGTTCGTAGCTTCCGCCTTTACGCAGGGCGTAACCTGTAGAATAACCTTTTTCCGCGTTACTGTTCAGGATGACCGGATAGGGTTCGACAGGCACAGCCATGTCTCCCCCTGCCGCTTCAAACAGGATGTTCTTTTGCCCCGGCTCTTTGAGAAAGATGGAGAGGCGTGAATCACGGTCTTTACGCACGTCGGCGATTGTTTCATCACCTTGGTAACCGCTGTTGGGCGAATAGATCGGCAGACCGTTGGCCATCAGGAATCCTTCTACCATACCGCGTGTAAGTCCGATACCGTAGTTCCCGTGTTGCCCAGTCGTCACGACATTGTGTGTAACCCCTAAGGCTTTACTGTAGGGACGCCATAATAAGACTTCACTGTAACCGGACATATTCTCTGCTGAAAACATATCCATATAAGGGTTGGCGGCTTCTGCGGCGGATTGCTGTACCAGTCCCGTGTTTTCAACCAAAGTAATTTCGTCTCCCACTGCTTTGGATGCTTCCATCGATTGTGTCAGAAAATAGTTGATTTCTTTATCTATATCTCCTGTCGGGAACTGATAACCGGCATTATAGTCTTTACTTTTTCCCGGCCATTCCGGTCCATTGGGCACAAATGCCGTGTTCTTAAAATATTTCAACCAGGTTCCTTCAAAAAGGGCGACACGCGATTTAAGTAATAATGCTGTTTCCTTGTTTATACGCGTTTTGTCGGTTCCTTTGCCCGATCCCATCAACATGATTGCCGAGTCGAGATCGGAGAGGATGAACCGCGCCACCTCATTGCGGGGCGAACGTTTGCTAGCTTCTATCAGTGGTTCCATCTGGTCGGGGACTGTGTTGCGCACGATCGGGAAATCACCGAACATCTGATAGCGTTTGAAATATTCGTGTGCCCGCAGGAAGTAAATTTCACCAATGTATTGGCGAATTTTGGTTTCGTCTCCGGAAAGTGTTTTTCCGTTATAACGGGGCAGAACGTTTTCGAGGAAATAGTTGCAGCTGTAGATAAACTTGAAACGATAGGGGTCATCATCCATTTTCTGCGACTGTTTGGTTTTCCATTGTCCGGGAATATACCGGTCGTTATAATCGAAACTAGCTTGGTTGTCGGTGTCTTTGTCTTCACCGAAAATGCCGTAGCCATAACTATGTCCGGGCAGTATGTCTTTGTATAGTCCGTTTGCATACGATGCCAGTTGCGATTCCTCCACCAGATATTTATCCGGTGAGATCGTGGCTTGGGGCTCCTGATCCAGGAAGTCGTTGCAGGAACTGAAAACCGCGATTAATGCGGCTCCGGTTACATATTTGAATATATTGATCTGTTTCATGATGCTTTTGTTTTGTTATAAAGTTACACTTATACCGAAAGATATCGTTTTGGATAAAGGATAAGCATTCCCGTTTTTATCCGTATCGTCACCTCCTCCGATTGTTTCGGGGTCGAACATGTTTGCCAATGATGTACCGGTCCACAAGTTTTCACCAGAGACAAATACGCGTAGTTTCGATACATAGAACTTGTGTGTCAGGTTTGCAGGCAAGGTATAGCCTAACTGGACATTTTTTAGACGAATATAGGCTGCACTTTGCAAATAGGCGGTCTGTTTTTGTCTGTTCTTACTTGAATCGAATACAGGACGAGGGTAGTAAGCATTTAAATTCGCAGGGAGATCGTTTGATGCTTCTGCACGAAAATAGTCCGCATGTTCTACGAAACCGGTAGAATGCCAGAGGCTGGTCGCTCCCCAAAAATAGGCACTGCCTTGCCAGTAATCGCGTTTCATGACTCCTTGGAAGAAGGCGCGGAAATCAAATCCTTTATAATCGGCATTCAAGTCAAGGCCGAACAGATAACGCGGGGTATTGTTACCGATCTTTTTCATATCGCCCATATCGTCATATTTGTTACCGCCATTATCGATTTTACCGTCTCCGTTCAAATCTTTGTACATGATGTCACCGGCGTCCCAGTTCGTTCCTAATGCGTTTTGCCCTCCGTTCGGAAGTGAGGCCAGGTGCTGGTCCATCTCGTCTTTCGATTTGGCAATGCCGATCGTTTCGTATCCGTAGATATCGCCCATCATCTGGCCTGCCTGGTATTTGTCCAGTGTATTGGTCGGGTTGGGATAACGGGTGATTTTGGTACGGGCATCGGATAGTATGAACTTGACTCCATATCCCAAGCCGTTCTGCAACCTGTCGTTCCAACTGATATCCAGGTCGAAACCATAAGTCTTCAAGTCCGTATTGTTCGTTTTGGGCACTTCCAGGCCAAGGATATAAGGCAATTCGGGGGCCGGACCTACCATATCGAGCGTCATGCGGTTGTAATAGTCGAACGAACCGGTCAGACGATTGTTGAAAGCTCCGAAGTCGAACCCGATATTCCAGTTGCGGACACGTTCCCATCCCAAAGACGAACTGATAAGGCCCGGCACTTCTGCCGTATTCGGCTTCATCCCGTTTTGCAGCCAGTCGCCGTTGCTTGCTTTTACGGTCAGTACCCGGTAAGTCGGATACCACTCTTTCGTGTTCTGATTTCCTAATTCGCCGTATGATCCGCGTATTTTAAGTGTCCCTACATACTCAGCGACCGGCTCCCAGAAACTTTCACGTGCAATGTTCCATCCCAAAGAGAAAGAGGGGAACCAGTTCCAGCGTTGTTCTTTCCGGAAACGGGATGTGCCGTCGTATCGCAGGTTGACTTCAGCCAGATATTTACCTTGGTAGTCGTAGTTGATACGTCCGAAGAAACCGGCCGTAGACCAGGCATATCGTGCTCCGTTCGTACTCGGAGTTATCGTATTTCCGTAATAATCCTGTCCGGTGGTTATATCGACTTCCGGTTGTCCCGGAACGATAATGCCGTCACGCTGCAATCCGAATTCGGTCTTTTTTAACTGCTCTGCTTGGAAACCGACCATTCCTTTGAAATTATGTCCGGATTCGAGGCTATGGGAGTATTCCGTGTAAGCATTGATGTTCATGTAGTTTTCTTTGAGTTGGTCTTCATGGACATTTGAGCTTGAGTCATATACATACGGGTTTCCGTGGACATCATGGTTATACAGGTATTGTTTGTCCCAATGGCGGTTGGCCGACATGATCCTGTAATTGAAATCCACATGGGTGATCCAGTTCTTGACCGGTTCTAAGATTAATGAAGCCTGTTGGTAGATATTGTCGGTCTGGGTTTTGTCTCGTCCTCCGTCTCTCAGTCCCAAGGCGGGAGAAGGGGAGGAATACATATAGCCGTTATCATCATATACCGGCAATGTCGGCCATCCCTGTCTCGCAAGATCTCTGAATAAGTCGCTCTTCAATGCGGAAGGACGTCCGAAATCTTCACGGGTGAAACGGTTACTGTAGTTGAGCTTTGCCCAGTTTGTCAGTATAAGATTAATCTTGGCTGTTGTCGTGTAACGGTTATAGGTATCCTGATTGAATTCCATCAAACCATTTTGATCAAGATAGTTCATGGAGAGATAATAATTGATTTTTTCCGAACCACCATTTAGGCTCAGGTTATGCTCCTGCGAAAAAGTATGGTCACGGTAGATCGTATCGTACCAGTCTGTATTGGCGTTACCGGCCGTATAGCCGTCATACCAGTAATCTCCATTTGCAAGACTGACCGTGGATAATTTACCATCTCGATAGTCCTTGATACGTTGTAAATGTTCCGGTTTAAAATAGGCTCCGTCTCCTTTGTTAAAAGCTGCATCATTGTAGAATGTGGCAAATGTGTAAGAGTCCATTTGTTTTGGCATTTTGACAGGACTTCCCCATCGGAAGTTGTTGTTGTAGTTGACGGTCGTTTTACCGCTCTTTCCGCTTTTGGTTGTTACCAGAATAACCCCGAACGGTGCACGTGAACCGTAAATGGAAGAGGCTGCCGCGTCTTTCAAAACAGAAATATTCTCGATGTCTTGCGGGTTTATGGAGTTGATATCGCCCTCCATGCCGTCGATCAATACCAATGGTCCGCCTTCCGACCCCTCGCCGATAGTACCTGTACCACGGATACTCATATCCATCTTTTTGTCCAGTGTACCACTTGTGGTCGAGATCTGCAAGCCTGGGACCATACCCTGAAGGGCTTGGACTGCATTCTGGACAGGACGCGATTCCAACGCTTCTGCGTTGACAATGCCGACTGACCCTGTCAGGTTTACTTTCTTTTGTGTGCCAAATCCAACAACAACGACTTCATCTAGTTTTTGTGTGTCTTCTTCCAGTGTGATTTTTAGAATTGTTTGTCCAGTGAATTTAACTTCTTGTGTGACAAATCCGATGTACGATATCTGTATGATATCGCCGTTTTTCAGACTTTCCAATGTGAACTGCCCGTTCATATCGGTCATGATGCCATTTGTGGTGCCTTTCACCACAACAGAAGCTCCGGCCACCGGGCCGAAGCTATCTTCTACTATACCAGTGATTTTCCCGCTCTGTTGGGAAAAGTCTACATTCGGTTGTCCGGGTGTTATCCCTGCGTGGCTGGCTACAGGATAACTTAATGCACCGGCTAACAGGATTAGACTGATCGGTTTCAAGTTTTTCAACATACCTTACGTGTTTAATGATTAAAAAAATTAGATCTATCTTATTTTGTTTATTGCCATGACTTATTTGAGTGAATTTATTATATATCAGAAATGGTATTTTAATGTCGTGTTAAATTCTGTACAAAGTAATGCTATTATAAATACGGATAAAATGGATTAAGTTATTATAAGCATGGATTATTTTATTATTTTTAAATCTGTTCGATGTGTTTTGATTATGACATATATGTATGTTTATCAATTGTATATTGTCTGTGGATGTGTTATGAAAATGACTTATGTTATAATATAGTTGTTGTAATAATTTAAAAAAAGGCTCTTTTTGAATCTGGAAATGTGTGGATATTTAGGAATATAATCATAGAAAGATACAACAAAACGGAACTATATATGATTGTCCTTATCCATGTTTTAAATTTGTTTAATGGTCAATAAATGACTTCGGATGCAGGTTTTGTAATTTTCTACAAACTCCAGAGCCTTTGTTTATCACCTTACGGATTCTTTTTATGCCTGGTTCTGAATTTACCGGGGGAGATACTTTTTATTTTGGTAAAGACGCGTGAGAAATAGAGTGGGTCGGAATAACCGAGTAAAGACGCGATCTGGTTTATCTGCATGTCTGTAGTGGTCAGCAAGCTACATGCCTTTTCTATTTTCATCAGTGTGAAATAAGAGAGAGGGGCGATTCCTGTTTCTTTTATGAACTTGCGGTAGAAGTAAGAGGTCGAGTAGTTTACATAGGACGATATGTCTTTTAGTGTTAATGATTTGTTTATATTTTCATGCATATAGTAAATAGCCCAGTTGATGATACATCCCTTATATTCGCTTTTGGAAGTGCCGGCTTGGCTTCTGTTGAACTGGTTCAGGTAAAGGAGGGAGGATAAGAAGAAGTTCAGGCAAACATTGGCATAATTGATATTGGCTGTTTCGAACCCATTCTTAAGAGTTGCATACATTTCTTCAAAAAGATTCAGGCGTTCCTCAATCTTAGAATCCAGTGAAAGATTCAAACATGTCGGCTTATCAAATCCTGTTGCATAGAGGCTTGCCTTTTTCCCTTTGAAATGTAGCCAGTAGATGCTCCATGGGTCTGTATCATCCGCCTCATACTGATGCCTGACATTCGGTGGGAGAATAATAAATTGATAAGGATGCAATACATATTCTCTATCTTCGATCCGGATATGTCCGCAACCTTCCTTGCAATAGATAAACAAGTATTGGTCGCACCCGTGAGGACGGTCGAAATAATGATGGGTTGCCCGTGTGAAATAGCCCAGGGAATAGATATATAAGTCTCCCGTTAACGGATTTTGATCCATCGTCTCCAATAATGGTAACGGCAGATAAATAAACCTTTCCCCTTTGAAACCGAGTGCTAACTTCATGTGCTTTGCGATATGTGCTGCACAAATATAGTGAAAAGCAATAATAATCCATGTTAATAACAAGTTTTATCCATTTCAACCCCCGGTTACATACTGTAATTTTGTAACATTATCTGGGTAATGAACAATATTTAATTTGAATAATGTTATGAAGTATAATTGTTTAATCATTTGGACAGTCCTCTCGTCTTGTTTTTTACCGGGGATGACGACACATGCACAAAAAATGTCTGTTTGTCGAGAGATACATGTAAGTTCCATGGGGGCTGATATGAATAACGGAACACTCTCATCTCCGTTGAGAACGATCCAGGCGGCTGCGGAGCTTGCAAAGCCCGGCGATGTCATAACCGTGCATGAAGGTGTTTATCGGGAACGCGTGAATCCGCCACGTGGCGGCGAGTCGCCGGAGAAAATGATCCGGTATCAGGCGGCTGCCGGAGAAAGGGTGGAGATCAAAGGGTCGGAGATTATGAAGGGATGGAGGCATATCGACCGGAATACCTGGATGGTCAAGATCCCGAATACGTTCTTCGGATCATTTAATCCATATGCCGATACGGTTCACGGCGACTGGCTGGAACGTGGAAAATGGTGTCATACGGGAGAGGTCTATCTTGACAATGTAGCTCTTACCGAGTCTGAAACGTTGGAGAAAGTGGTTTTTACCGGAGCGGATCAGGCATTGTGGTTTGCGAAGGCAGAGGATGATACTACTTATATCTGGGCCAATTTTATAGATCGTGACCCGAACGAACAAACGGTCGAGATCAATGTACGCCAGTCCGTCTTCTATCCGGAGAAACCCTATATGAACTATATTCAGGTAAAAGGATTTATAATGAGCCATGCCGCAACCCCTTGGGCGCCACCGACAGCCGAGCAGGTCGGTTTGCTTGGGACACATTGGAGCAAAGGCTGGATTATAGAAGGGAATACGATCAGCCATTCCAAGTGTGTAGGGATCACCTTAGGCAAATATGGTGACGAGTGGGACAACAAATCGGAGTCGGCCGAAGCTTTCGTCAGAACAACGGAGCGGGCTTGGGAAAATAACTGGAACCGGGAGTCGATAGGCAGTCATATCGTAAGGAATAATCGTATCTCCGATTGTGGTCAGGCGGGTATTGCCGGCAGTTTAGGCGCCATTTACAGTATGATCGCTGATAACGTGATCCATGATATAGGCTTGAACCAACAATTCTGGGGATATGAAATAGCCGGTCTGAAACTGCATGCTCCCGTGGATGTGACCATCAGCCATAATCATATTTATCGTACGGAAGGCGGTATATGGCTAGATTGGATGGCACAGGGTACGAGGATTACCGGAAACCTGTTGCACGATAATAAAGTGCAGGACTTTTCCCTGGAAGTCAATCATGGTCCGATCCTGGTGGACAATAATCTGTTCTTGTCGGAAGAGCTGGCACAGGTAAAACTTTCGCAAGGAGTAGCTTTTGTTAATAATATAATTGCCTGGAAGATATGGCCGACAGGCAAGGAAGACAGCCGGGAAACCCCTTATCTGGTCCCTCACGGGACGGAAATAGCCGGGCTTCATACTTGTCCGTGCGGAGATGCTACATATTATAATAATCTATTTACGCGTGTAGACTTGACTCCGTATGACGAGTGTCTGCTTCCGGTCAGGATGAAAGGGAACCTGTTTTTGCAAGGAGCCGTTCCCTCCAAAATGGAAATCGATCCTCAAGTCGATCCGAACCATCATGCCGGTATCGGAATCGTCGAAGAAGCTGATGGCTGGTATTTGCAGATGAATGTGTCGGAAGACTGGGCAAGGCAGAGAGGCCGAACGCTTGTCTATCCCTCCGAACTTGGAGAAACAGCCATTTCCCATCAGTCTTTTGTTGGAGGAGCGGAGACTCCGAAAGTCTTGAATAGGGATTATCTGGGTAATAAAAGAAGCCGGAAAAACTCGTATCCGGGGGCGATCGAGTTTGAAAAAGGAGGCATGCAAAAGCTTAAGGTCTACTGATCGGCTGCCGCGTCTGGGAGCAGTTCCGTTTTGTGTTAGTTTTCCTGTTTTTTGTTCCTGGCAGGTGTGTACTCAATTAGAATAGAGAGGAGAAAGATGTTGGGATTGTCCGTACTTTTGCATATCAGATAATGTAAATATAAAACGAAAACCAATATGCGTATGGTCAATCTATGTAAAAACAAGCTGTTCAATACCGGGCTTATGCTCTTTTTGTGCCTTGGCTTGCAGGCCCAGAACAAGGAGATGCGGCGGGTGGCTACGAACGACTGCGGAGTAACGAATACACAAGCTTTCCTGATCAAAGGGGATGACTATACATTGCCGGATTCTTTCACGGGAAGCAAGGAGGCGAAAACCTGTAATTTCGGCGGGACGGTCATCTATGCTTTCGATCAGATGGATATACAGGCCGATTACCGGATGGAGGTGGTCTATCTGGCTGACAACCGGAGGGAACAGCGTATCGTGGCTGACGGCAACGAAGTGCAGGGGCCCGTCGTACTTGAAAAAGGGAAGGAGCAACGCTACATGATCGACCTGCCGAAGAAAGCCTACGCCTACGGACAATTGGTCTTGGTATTTGAAGCCTTGAAGGGAGATAATGCGATTGTTTCGGAGCTGAACCTGTATTCGTCCAATCCCGCCCAGCTGAAACCTTTCGGGGAAGAACGTAAAAAGGAATTGGTGCATACCCAGGCTTATACGGTGGATACGACTGTTTGTGCGGAAAAAGTTTTACCTGTATATACCATCAAGCCCCATCAGGTAGCCGGTGTCTATAATCCGGTCCTATCCTTAAACGGGACGTGGTTGTTCAATGAAAAGCCTGCTGCCCGTTTTTATGAACAGAAACAGAACGGGCGGGACTGGAAGCCGATCGTAGTTCCGGGACAGTGGTCTATGCAAGGCTTTAAAGTCGATTCTGCCGGTTTCGGAGGCTATCAGACTACATTCACATTGCCGGCGGATTGGCAGGGAAAGCAGGTGAAACTGCGTTTCGACGGTGTCTCCAGCGAGTCGGTCGTGTATCTGAATGGAAAGGAAATCGGTTCCCATATGGGAGGAATGACTGCTTTTGAACTGGATGCCACGAAAGGGCTGAAGACGGGTGAGAACCTGTTGACCCTGCGGGTTCGCAGCGAGTCGTTGGCAGACATGTTAGGGAGCCTGACTCAATATGCGGCACATCAGTTGGGAGGCATAACCCGTAAAGTGACGCTCTTTGCCGTTCCGGATATCCATTTGTCGGACCTTCGTATCGTGACGGAGCTGGACGATGACTATAAAGATGCAGACTTGAAAGTCTATCTGTCGGTAACGAATAGCTCGGATGAGATACAAAAAGATGTATCGGTTCGCCTTTCCCTTTCCGGACTGCCTGTTGTCCTGAGCCGGCATATTCCGGAGATTGCCGCCGGGTCTTCCTGGAGCGGTTGGCTGACTGGCAAAGTCGTTTCTCCGGATAAGTGGGATAACGAGCATCCATCTTTATATACGATGAAAATCGAAGTCGGAACCTCGGACAAGGTTGTCGAACAGATAGAGAAACGTTTTGGCTTCCGCGAGATCCGGATACAAGGGAATCGTTTGCTGGTAAATGGCAAGGCTGTCAAGTTGAGAGGGGTTTGCCGACATGAAATGCATCCGTTGACCGGACGTGTGATGAATCCTGCCCTGGAACGGAAGGATGTCGAGCTGTACCGGGATGCGAACTGCAATTTTATCCGTACTTCCCATTACCCTCCTTGTGAAGAGCTGCTCGAAGTCTGTGACGAACTGGGCATGTTCGTGGAAGTGGAAGCACCGGTCTGCTGGATCGGTCATCATGCGAATGAGAACTGGAAGGTGCTGAACTATCGTGATCCTAAATACTATCCGTATGTATTGCAGGCGAATATGGAGATGATCCAGTTCTACCGGAACCATCCTTCCATCATCTTCTGGTCGATGGCGAACGAATCGTACTGGAATAAGGAATTTGCACAGGTAGAGGTCTATATGGAAAAAGCCGATCCTACCCGTCCGTTCACGTTCCACGACCAGGCCTATGGCGGGTTCAACAACCAGGGCAGCACGGCCCCGATCGCGAATATCCATTATCCGGGTCCCAACGGATATAAGGTCGCCGCCAAAAGCGACCGGCCGATGACGTATGGCGAATACTGCCACCTGAATGTCTATAACCGGAGCGAACTGGTGACTGATCCCGGCATCCGTAGCGATTGGGCATTGGCGCTGGCTCCTACGTGGGACAATATGTATAAGACACCGGGCGTTTTAGGTGGTTCTATCTGGTCCGGTATCGACGATATTTTCCAGATGCCTAACGGGGATGCAGTCGGCTATGGCCCCTGGGGACCGATCGACGGCTGGCGTCGCCCGAAACCGGAGTACTGGGATATGAAAAAGATATACAGTCCGGTCCGTGTGACGACCGAGGCGCTATCTCCAGCCAACGAACTGGTCATCGATCTTGAAAACCGGTACACCTATACAAACCTGGATGAACTGCGTATCACGTGGACGTACGGAGAGGAGAAGGGAACGGCCTTCGCAGACCTGGAACCCGGTGAAAAAGGACAACTTCGCATCCGGCTTGCCCATCCCGAAAAGGCGAATGAACTCTATCTGTCTTTTGCCGATCCCCGCGGCTTTACTGCCGATGAGTATTTGATCCCTGTCGGCAGACAGGTACAGAACGAATTGCAGGCGTTGCCAACTGCTTCTACCCGCTTGAAAGAAAAGAAAGACCGCTATGTCATTACCGGAAAAGATTTTAGTTGTGAGATCAGTCGTGTATCCGGGCAGATACTCTCGGTGAAGAAAGGGGAAAAAGAAATATTGAACGGTGGACCGTGGCTGATGGCCTTGCCGTTGACAGGTGGCGGATGCTACCCGAATCATAACGCCAATACGCCTGTGTTCAATGACCTTTGCTCGGACTGGAAGGTAGAAAAAGTAGAGGCGGTCCGACAGGGTGATGACGTCCTGGTAAAGGTGGCAGGCGCTTATAAAGAGTTTTCCGGCTCTTATGACCTGAAAATAAATGCAGGAGGCGAACTGTCGGTAACCTATTCGTTCGATGCCCTTGAAGAGGTGAATCCGAGGCAGTGGGGACTGGTTTTTGAAGCTCCTGTTTCTTATGATAAGACCTTCTGGCGCCGGGATGGCATGTGGAGCGTTTATCCGGCCGACCATATCAGCCGTCCGGTAGGTGAAGCCTGTCTCTTTTATGAAGGACTCCCTGCGAAAGTCAATCCACGTACGGAACCTGCCTGGTCTTGGAGTATGGATTATAACGAACTGGGAAGTAATGATTTCCGTTCCACCCGCCGGAACATTTGGTATGCCGGTCTGAAAGACGGAAACGGCAGTAAGATTACCGTCCCTTCCAATGGCAAACAGCACTGGCGCTCCTGGTTGGAAAAAGACAAGATCCGCTTCCTGGTTGCCGACTTTGTGACGGCAGGAAACGAGATGTTCCTCAGTAGCTATTATGCTCCTTACCGCAAGCCGTTGAAGAAAGGAGACCGGATCGGTGGAGAGATTGTGGTGAGAGTGGAATAATCGTGAAATCGTCCATCCTAATCTTGTTATTGTCTATTTTTCGTGCAATAGGTTATTGCTTACTTTGTTGCATCTAAGAAAACAGGATTGATTTATTATTGATGAGGTTATGTGAGGGTGTTTCTTAAATAAACAGGGCTCTGACGCTGTATAAGCGATAAATGCATTTATCCCGGTACTGAAGGTTTTTTACCTTCAGTACCCAAGATTCCTATACAATGATTATTAGAAATTTAGAGAGAAAACATGTATGCTAAAAAGAAATCCGGCAAGATTAGTCCGGATTTTGAAATCATCCAAAAATGTGAGAAGATTCATTTATACGGCATAATGCCGTGTTTCTTGTTAATTATTTAATTCCATTATTATGAACAAAACAAATGGTGTAAATTATTTCAGATTTCTGCTCGTCGGAGCTGGAATCTTATGCGTGGGGAGCACGCCTGTTTTTGGTGAGACAGTTACTTCAGATAAGTCTGATATCATGAAAATATCCATTACGAACGATTCCCGGATATCAGGTGTCGTAGTCGATCAGACAGGTCTTCCGGTTATCGGCGCAAACGTGTCCGTGAAAGGAACGACGAACGGGACGATTACGGATATGGATGGAAAGTTTGATCTGGAAGTCCCTGCCGGAGCCCAATTGGTCGTATCTTATATTGGTTATATCACCCAAGAGTTTGCGGTCGGCAATAAAACGACTTTCCAGATTGTATTAAAAGAAGATACTCAAAACCTGGAAGAGGTTGTCGTTGTCGGGTACGGAGTCCAGAAAAAGGTGAATATGACAGGCTCTGTAGCGGCCATTAATTCGGAATCGTTGGCTAACCGGCCGGTAACCAACGCCTCTACTGCATTGCAAGGGATGTTGCCGGGTGTAACCGTCGTGCAGAACAGCGGGCAGCCGGGTAAGGATAATTCTTCGATCCGCATCCGTGGTGTCGGTACGTTGAATAATGCAAACCCGATGTATGTCGTGGACGGTTTGATCGTTTCTACGATTAATGACATCGATCCGAACGACATTGAGAGTTTGTCTGTATTGAAAGATGCCGCATCGGCGGCTATCTACGGTTCGCGTGCCGCCAACGGTGTCGTTTTGGTGACGACAAAGAAGGGTAGCAAGAAAGCGGCTACTTTGAAATATGACGGTTATGTGGGATGGCAATCTCCGACTTCTCTGCCTGAATATCTTCCTTCCCATGAATATGCTGAACTGTATAATATGGCATTGCGCAATGAAGGGAAGAGTCCGGCTTATTTGCCTGAAGAAATAGAGAAATTCAGGAACGGCAGTGATCCGGACAACTATCCGAACACCGATTGGTTAGGCTTGTTTTATAAAGATAAGGGGTTCCAGCATAGCCATCGTGCGGAAGTGAGCGGGGGCAGCGAAACGACTACCTATATGTTCTCCCTGGGATATCTGGGACAGGACGGTATCATTGAAAATTCCGACTTCCAACGTTATAACTTGAGAGGAAACATCAATACTCAGATTAATAAGTTCTCTGCCGGAGTCAATTTCTCTTATACTTACGGAAACACGAATGAACCGATCAGTTCTTGGACCGGGGATTTATACCAGATCTTCCGCCAGATAAACCGTATTGCCCCGTTCGTTCCTTATAAATATTCGAATGGCTATTACGGTTACATTGCCGACGGCAGCCCGATGGCTTGGGTTGAATCGGGTTCGATCCATAATCAGAAATACTATACGACCCGTGCTGTTGGAAATGTTGGGTATGAGATCATAAAAGGATTGAAGATACAGGAAGTGATTGGCTACGAACATACGGGAAGTTCTGACGAAAAGTTCCTGAAGGATATCCAGTACTATAATTGGAAAACAGGCGAACCCAGCCAATATCAGGGGCCGAACAGCCAGACGGATGACCGTGAAGATTATATGATGCTCAATCTGCAAACCTTATTGACTTATAACAATACGTTCGGTAAACACACCATTGGCACTTTAGCCGGTTTTTCGCAGGAATACAGCCGCCGGGATTGGACGATCGGCAAACGTATCAACTTCCTGAATAACGATCTGTGGGAACTGAATGCCGGTTCACCGGACGGGCAGACTGCAGAAGGTTCGGCTAATGAGTATGCCCTACGTTCGTTCTTCGGACGTGTGACGTATGATTATGACAACAAGTATTTGTTTGAAGCCAATATACGCCGGGACGGTACTTCCCGTATCAACCGGGATACCCGCTGGGGGACTTTCCCGTCTTTCTCTGCTGCATGGCGTATTATCAACGAGCCGTTTATGGAACCGGCGCGTGATATCCTGTCCGATTTGAAGATCAGGGCCGGTTGGGGAAAACTGGGAAATCAGCAGTTAGGTACTGACAACCGTAAAGCGATCGAATACTATCCGTACCAATCCGTGTTGTCACAGAAAAACTATGCATTCGGCGGTAAAGTGAACCAGGGAGTCGCTCCGGTCGATGGCGCCAATAATGATCTGAAATGGGAAACGTCCAAAACGACTAATATCGGTCTGGATATGGGATTCCTCCAGAATATGTTCACGTTGACAGTCGATGCGTATTGGAAAAAAACGTATGATATCTTGATGAAACTGCCCGTAAGCACGCTGTATGGGTTGGAAGCTCCTTATCAGAACGCCGGAGAAGTGACGAATAAAGGTATAGAAATGCAATTCGGATATAAGTATTCGAATAAAGACTTCACCTTCAATGCTACAGCAAATGTCGCTTATAATAAAAATGAGGTGACGAACCTGCACAACGAGGGCGCAAAGATCTGGGATGGTTTCAAATTCAAACAGGAAGGACGTCCCATCAATTCATTCGGCGGTTACGAAGTACTCGGTATTTTTACGGACGAAGATGATCTGAAGAACAGTGCCGTTATCAATCGTGAGCAGGCCGGGTTGGGCGACTTGAAGTACAAAGATCAGAATGGTGATGGTAAGATTGACGGTGAGGATCGTGTTTATTTGGGTAGCTGGGATCCTTCCTGGACATTTGGCCTGAATTTGAGTGCTACATGGAAAGGTTTTGATGCTTCTGTCTTCTTCCAAGGAGCAGCCGATGTGAAAGGTTTCCTTCAGAATGAAACGGTCGGACGCTTACAGGGTAATACGGCTAAGCCGACCGCTCTGTTCCGTGATTCCTGGGATGCGGAAACCAATCCGAATGGTAAATTCCCTCGTCCGTTGACTACTTGGAGACAGAATGATTCGGAAACGAATCCATCAGACTTTTGGATCATCAATTCGTCTTATTTGCGAATGAAGAACATTCAGGTCGGATACACATTGCCGAAGAATGTCTGCGACTTTATACGGGTTCCGAGAATCCGCATTTATTACAGTGGACAGAACTTGTTGACTTTTACCGGATTTAGTGATGGCTTTGACCCCGAAGCACCTGTCGGTGCCCGTGGTTACTATCCACAGGTAAAAGTAAATACGTTTGGATTAAATGTAACCTTTTAAATAGATATGTCATGAAAAAATATAGTTTATATGCTGTCCTGTTACTGTTCATAACATCTTGTAGCAGTGATTTTCTGGATCGGAATCCATTGGATCAGCCGTCGAATGAAACATTCTGGAATACGGAAAAAGATGCGTTGGCTGCTGCGACCGGCTGCTACGAAGGGTGGTTCAGTATGGATGAGGTGGTCTATTTCGATTGTGCTTCCGATAATGCTTACAATCCTTTCCCGTGGGAAGGTTGGCAAGTGCAGGCTACCGGTTATGCAACGGCTAACGATTATGGGCAGAATTATATGAAGTATGATAAGATTGTTCGTTGTAATAACTTCCTTGCCAACATCGACCGTCCGGAAATGAGTGAGGAGATACGGAGCCGCCTGACAGCGGAAGTCCGCTTTTTAAGGGCTTGGCATTATTTTCTGAAAGTGACTCTTTACGGGGATGTGCCTTTGGTAAAAGAAGTGCTGGATGTCAATAATTCATACCTGCCTCGTACTCCGAAAGCCGAGGTGGTGAAATTTATTTTGGATGAATTGAACGAGATCGCTCCCTTACTGCCGGAGACGTATGCCAGTAGTGATGCTGGAAGAGTCACCAAAGGTGCTGCTCTCACGCTAAAAGCCCGTATGGAGATATTCGAAGGCGATTATGCGGCCTGTGCTGCCACATGCGAGCAGATTATGAAGTTGGGGTATTCTTTGTTCCCTGATTATAGAGGTTTGTTTAAGATCGCCAATATGGGTAACGAAGAAGTGATTCTGGATGTCCAGTATGTGGAAAATCTGGCGAAGAACGGGATCCTTGGTGTAATGCCTCCCGCTTCTGTCGGAGGCTGGTCCTCTATCAATCCGACTCAGGCATTGGCGGATGCTTATGAATGTATAGATGGAAAAACGATTGAAGAGTCTCCTTCCTATAATCCTAAAGACCCGTATAAAGACCGTGACCCCCGTTTGGCCGCTTCTCTGATTTACCCGGGCTGCCTGTATGAAGGCAGTTATTTTAATCCTATCGACATTAAAGATCCGACCGGCGACTATTATGCGCCTTACGGGCGTTCGAAAACCGGTTACCATCCGCGTAAGTACATCGATAATTTGGGTGATTATGCCGATATGTGGAACACGGGAATGAATGCGATCGTGATGCGTTATGCCGAAGTTTTGCTGATGTATGCCGAATCGAAGATCGAGTTGAACCAGATAGACGCTTCCGTTTATGAAGCGCTTGATGCGATCCGGACCCGCGCCGGTATGCCGACAGTAGATAAGGCGATCTATAACAATCAGTCGAAGATGCGTGAACTGGTACGTCGTGAGCGTCGTGTCGAGCTGGCACTGGAAGGTCTTCGCTGGTTTGATATCTGTCGTTGGAAAATCGGTGAACAGGTAATGCCGGGGCAAGTGTACGGCGCACTATTGGGAACGGTCGATGCCGAAACCGGTGCTCTGAACCTGACGGATGAACGGATAAAAGTTGAAATCCGTCTGTTTGATCCGGCGAAGCATTATTTGTGGCCGATCCCGCAGAGTGTGATTGATGCCAGTGTGGCCAACGGAGAGCCGACTATGGTACAGAATCCTGGATACTAATTTTTTGTAGATAATAATAGTACCGGATCTTAACTTACCCTATAACCTGTGTCTTTACAGGCTATAGGGTATTGCCCGACAGCCCGTAAGGAGACTAAAATACCTTACGGGCTATTGGGTATTACCGGTATTTTTGTAACTTTGTAAGCGTCAATCAAATGCAGAGCCGTATGGAACAACCGTCTGAACAATCGTTATGGGGAATGCTGGAAGGCATCACCGAGAATCTGAAGCACAAGCGGCTGGCGGATGTGTTTCGCTTTGTGTCGTTCCGCCCGTTCGAGACATTCGGGCCGCATAAGCATCTGCGTATCGAGATCAACTATGTGAAGAAGGGCAATTGCATCCTGCATCTGGAGAACGAGAGTATCAGCTTCAGCGAGAACGAGATGATGGTGATCTGTTCCAATGTGGAGCATACCTTCGAGGCCGGTTCCGAAGATACGACCCTGATGCAGTTGGAGTTCCTGCCGGAAGTCTTCTCCCGCTTCAATCCGGACGGGCACGGGCAGACGAAGGATCTGGCGCCTGTCACGATCTTTTCCGAAGAAAACCGGTTGATCAAGATTGTGAATAACGTCCGGATCATGCGCGCCGTGCAGCGTATTGTCAACGAGATGAACCAGAAGAGCAAATACTACCAATATCTGGTTGTCATGTACTATGCCGAGCTGCTGATCCTGATTTACCGTTATCTCGATGAGGCCTATCTTCCGATTTGTACAAACGATTCGTTGAAAAAGGCGATCTCCTATATCCGTTTGAACTACCAGTCCGATATCACGATCAGCGATGTCGCGTCGCAAACCGGAGTCGGAGAACGGTACTTGCGCAAACTGTTCTCCCAGTACCTGAACCTCTCCCCGCTGGACTACCTGAACCAGATCCGGATCAACAAAGCGATCGAGCTGCTGCGGAATACGGAGATGTCCGTCAAGGAGGTATGCTTTGCCTGCGGTTTCCAGTCCCCCCAATACTTCTCCCGTATCTTCAAACAACAAATGGGCATCTCTCCGCGGGAAGTGACGAAATAGAGAGTGCCGTTTTCTCTACTTTTTCCCTTGTTCTGTTCCTCGTAGCATAAGCAACCGGGAGCTTTACTGCCGTATCTTCTTCCCTCCGGGCTCTATCTTTGCAGGTAGAAAGACGAACTGTAAAAAGGAATTCACAATGAAAGAATGGAAAGACGATAAGGCCCTGTTTGCTTTGATAAAGGAAGAACTTTATACCGCAGTGGTCGGTGATATTATGGATAAGATGGGCTATACCCGCCAGTTTTTGCCTCCCCGTATCCGTCCGCTTCGTGACGACATGCTGGTGGCCGGACGTGCCATGACGGTATTGGAAGCCGATGTGCTGGATGCCGGAAAGGAGAAAGGGGTGAACCCGGTGCTGAAACGCTCCTTCGGCCTGATGCTCGAAGCGTTGGACGACTTGAAAGAAGGCGAGGTATATGTTTGTTCCGGCTCTTCCCCTGCTTATGCCTTGTGGGGCGAGCTGATGAGTGCCCGTGCGATCCAGTGCAAGGCGGCCGGAGCGGTTGTCAACGGCTACTCCCGCGATACGAAGGGAATTTTGGCATTGGATTTCCCTTGCTTCTCCTACGGTCCCTATGCCCAGGACCAGGCGCCGCGTGGAAAGGTGATCGACTACCGTGTGCCGATCGAAATGGAGGGCGTACAGATCAATGACGGAGATATCCTGGTCGGCGACATCGACGGCGTATGTGTCGTGCCTCGTGAGATCGAGGAAGAAGTATTCACCCGCGCCTTGGAGAAAGCCCGTGGTGAACGGATGGTCCTGAAGAAGATACAGGAAGGGATGAAAGCCCGTGATGCTTTCGATAAATACGGAATTATGTAAAATACGATAAAAAGGTAGGAGACAATACAATGAAGATTACAGACGTAAAAGTATGGTTGGTCCGGGGCATCAAATATAACTGGACATTACTGAAAATCTATACCGACGAAGGCTATACCGGCGTAGGCGAAGCTACTAACTGGCCCGGCAGCCCGATCGTTTTCGAAGCCGCTAAGCATGTCGGACAACGCATCATCGGCCTCGACCCGATGAAGACCGATTTTATCTGGACGAAGCTCTACCGCGATCTGAACTGGATCGGCCCGTACGGAGCCAGCCTGTGTGCGATCAGCGGTATCGACATGGCGCTGCTCGACCTGAAAGCAAAGGTGTTGGGCGTTCCCTGCTACGAACTGTTGGGCGGGGCTTACCGGAAAGATATCTTGCTCTATGCCAACTACTGGTTTACGGGCGGCGGACACAACGAGGCGGACTATGCCGCCCAGGCACGCCGTGTCATGGACGCCGGTTTTACGGGGTTGAAGTTCGACCCCTTCGCCCACACGAACTATTTCTATGGCGAAGACCTTGCCTCCAACCTGACCCTGACGGCGGAACAGCAGGACTTGGCGTTCAACGTCTCCAAAGCCGTGCGCGAGGCTGTCGGTCCGGAATGCGACATCATGATCGAGACACACGCGATGCTGAACTACCGGGTTGCCGTCAAGATGGCGGAACGGCTGGCAAAGCTCGATATCACCTGGTATGAGGAACCCGCCGGCCCGGAAAGTTCGCAGACGCTCCGTGCCATGCGCGAACGCATCCCGTCGGATGTCGCCATCTGTGTAGGCGAGCGCCATTACACCCGTTTCGGCATCCGTTCGCTGTTGGAAAAGCATGTGTGCGACGTGATCATGCCCGACATCACCCGTTGCGGCGGACCGTCCGAGATGAAGCGGATGGCTACGATGGCGGAGGCCTACAACGTTCTGATCGCCCCGCATAACCCGAACGGCCCTCTCTCGACACTCGCCTCTTCGCATGTATGCGCCGCTATCCCGAACTTCTTCCGTCAGGAGTTTATGTTCAACGATGTCCCCTGGCGCGACACGGTGATCGACCATCCGATAGCCGAGATGGTCTATGACGGCCACCTGCACCTGTCCGACCGCCCCGGCTTGGGCGTGGACCTCGTTGAAGAGGAGATGGAGAAACACCCCGGCATCACGATGGATGCTCCCGATAACTTTTATATCTGATCCCTATGAGCTTTGTACTCGATTATAAAGATAAGGTAGTCCTGGTCACCGGAGTCTCCTCCGGGATCGGGCTGGGCGTCGCCAGGGAGTTCGCACGGGCGGGCGCCCATGTGGCAGGCTGTTCGCGCAAGTCTCCGGACGACGCGAGCGTGCAGGCTTTCCGCGAGGTGGTAGAACAGGAGGGCGTACGCTCGTTCTACCGCCCCGCGGATGTGACGGATGCGGAGGAGCTGAAAGGCTTCGTCGAAGATACGGTCCGTACCTTCGGACGTATAGACATGGTTGTCTCCAATGCCGGCATGAACGTGTTCGAGGGAGCCGAAGGTTGCACGGAGGAGCGTTGGCATTACAACCTCGATCTGAACCTGGCTTCCCACTGGCGTCTGGCCCGGCTCTGCAAGCCCTATCTCGAAAAGAGCGGCGAAGGCGTCCTGCTCCTGATGACTTCCAACCATGCTTTCAGCTCCATCCCCGGATGCTTCCCTTATAACGTGACGAAGACGGCTATCACCGGCCTGGTGCGCAGCCTGGCGATCGAGTGGGGGCCGGCTGTCCGTACGGTGGGGGTGGCTCCCGGATTTATCGATACGGCGGGCAACGACACTTGGTTCGACTCTTTTCCCGATCCCGAAGCGGAACGCCGGCGGACGATCGACCTGCATCCTGTCAAACGGATCGGGACGGTCGAGGAGGTAGGGGCGTTATGCGTCTATCTCGCCTCCCCGTATGCCCGATTTATCAGCGGGACGACGATCCTGATGGACGGGGGGCGTTCAGCGTTGATGCAGGATGAATAAAAAACAGATACCATGAACACGATCGACTTAATAATCTTTATAGCTTACTGCCTCCTGATCCTCTGTGTCGGCCTTTTTGTCTCACGCGGCAGGAAGGGGGACGAGCGGGATGCCGGCGATTATTTCCTCGCCGGGCGCGGGCTTGCCTGGTGGGCGATAGGCGCTTCTATCATCGCTTCCAATATCTCCGCCGAACAGTTTGTCGGCATGTCCGGCTCCGGCTATGCCATCGGGCTGGCGATGGCGACCTACGAATGGATCGCCGCCCTCGGACTGATCCTCGTGGCGAAGTTCTTCATCCCGATCTTTTTGGAGAAGAAGATCTTCACCATGCCCCAGTTCCTCGAAGAGCGTTTCGACAAGCGCGTCAAGACGGTGATGGCGGTCTTCTGGCTGGCTGTCTTCATCTTTATCAATCTTACTTCCATCTTGTACTTGGGAGCCTTGACGATCGAGAAGGTGATGGGGATCCCGATGCTCTACGGCATAATCGGGCTGGCGGCCTTTGCCGGTATCTATTCGATCTACGGAGGATTGAAGGCGGTGGCGCTGACGGATGTGGTCCAGGTCGTGTTCCTGGTTGGCGGCGGGCTGGTCACGACCTATATCGCCCTCGACCTCCTCGGAGAAGGCGACGGCGTGTACCAGGGAATGGTCAACCTCTATGGCGAGGCGAGCGATAAGTTCCACCTGATCCTCGACAAGTCGCATCCCGGTTATAAGGACCTGCCGGGCATCTCCGTGATCCTCGGCGGCCTCTGGGTGGCAAACCTTTATTACTGGGGATGCAACCAGTATATCATCCAACGCGCGTTGGCCGCCAAATCGGTCCGGGAGGCGCAGAACGGGATGCTTTTCGCCGGTTTCATCAAGCTGTTCATTCCGCTTTTGGTCGTGATTCCCGGCATTGCCGCCTTTGCGCTGGAGGCTCCGTTAGAGAAATCGGACGAAGCCTACCCGTGGTTGCTCGGCAACCTCCTTCCGGTAGGGGTGAAGGGGGTGGCGTTTGCTGCTTTGACAGCCGCAATCGTCAGTTCGCTCGCTTCGATGATGAACAGTATTTCCACGATCTTTACGATGGATATCTACCGTTCCTATTTCCGGAAAGAGGCCGGACAGAAAGAACTGGTCCATACCGGACGTTGGGCGAGCTTCGGCTCGTTGCTGATAGCCGTGCTGATCGCCCCGATGCTGTCGGGGTTGGACCAGGCGTTCCAGTATATCCAGGAGTTTACCGGCTTTGTCAGTCCCGGCGCCCTGTCGGTCTTCCTGGCCGGCTTCTTCTATAAACGGGCGACGGCAAACGGGGCGTTGGCGGCGGCATTGGGCTCGTTCGTCTTCTCCTTCGGCCTGAAGTTCCTCTTCCCCGGATTGCCCTGGATGGACCGCATGGGGCTTGTGTTCCTGATGTGCTGCGCGCTCATCGTCCTGCTGGGGAAAAAGGACCAGTCTGCCAACGCTTATACGCGCCATGACCCGGCTTTGTTCCATACCGGCCGGATGTTCAATGTAATGTCGGTAGTCATACTGGCGATATTAATAGGCTTTTACTACTTTTGGTGGTAAATTTATACACATGTAATAATAGGCACATAAATGAAACAGATAAAGATAATCCTATTCGCTTTCGGTTGCAGCTTACTGCTGTCAGGCACGAAAGCATTCGCACAGGTAGAGAGGCTTCCCGATGAAGCCTCCTATCCTGTCTTGCAGGAATTGGCCGGTGTCGAAACGCCTGCCGTCCTGCTGAGTGGAACCTGGCAGTTCCGGTATTCTCCGGATAGCAAGTGGGACAAGATACAGGTTCCCGGCGAGCCTGCTATGCAGGGCTATGCCATCGAGCACGACAAGCCGTTCACCTACCGGAAGTCGTTCACCGTCCCGGCCGATTACGCCGGCAAGCATACGATCCTGCGTTTCGACGGCGTCTACAGCCATGCCCGCCTGTTTGTGAACGGCACGTTCGTTCGTGAACATCATGGCGGCTTTACCCGTTGGGAGACGGATGTCACCCCCTTCGTCCGTCCCGGTAAGAAAAACGAGATACGCCTCGAAGTGACGGATCGCCTGGACGATATTTCCTATGCCTCCGGCTATGCCCATCATCCGATCGGGGGAATCCTGCGCGATGTAACCTTGTTCGCATTACCCGAAACCTGCTTGTATGACTTCTACGCCGAGACACATCTGGATGCTGCTTACGAGGATGCCGTCCTGAAGATCGGCTACAGCAGTCCGGTTGCCGGAGGTGCGGAAGTCGCCTATACGCTGACCGACCCGTCCGGCAGACGCTATCCGTTGGCGCAATCCCGGTTCCCCCTGGAAGAGGGCGGGAACATGAATGAACTGCCCGTGAAGAACCCCTTGAAGTGGGATGCCGAACATCCGAACCTCTATACGCTGACCATCACCCTCAGCAAGGACGGAAAGGAGATCGGCCGTTTCGACCGCCGTATCGGTTTCCGTGACGTGAAGATAGAGAAAGACCGCATGTTGGTGAACGGCATGCCGGTGAAGTTGCGCGGGGCCTGCCGCCATGATATCCACCCGACACTCGGCCGCACGACGACTGCCGAACTGGACAGCCTCGATGTGATCCTCTTCAAACGTTCCAATATGAACTTTGTCCGTACCTCGCATTATCCTCCCACGGAACGTTTCCTGGAGTATTGCGATCGCTATGGCATCTATGTGGAGAGCGAGACGGCTGTCTGCTTTGTCGATACCTACCGGCAGAAGAACTATGCGCCGGGCAAGACCCAGGACAGTGCCGAGTTTACGCCCCGCTATCTCTCGCAATGCCGCGAGATGGTGAAGTCGTTCCGTTCCCATCCCTCCATTCTGTTCTGGTCGATCGGTAATGAAAGCGTGTACGGCACGAACTTCCAGCAATGCTGGGATTGGGTGAAGGCAACCGACAAGACTCGCCCGGTTATATTCAGCTATCCCGGATCGGTCGGTGAGAAGAAGCCGGTCTATGATATCCTGAGCATGCACTACCAGGATGTAAACGGAAACCTGAACCAATGGAACCGCTCTACCCGTGGTTTCCAGGGAGAAGGGATACCTGCCCTGTTCGACGAGTGGGCGCACCCGGCGTGCTACACCTACGCTACCTTGCAGGAAGATCCGAATATCCGCGAGTTCTGGGGGCATTCGATCGAAAAGATGTGGAGCGGCCTTTTCGAGGCTCCCGGCGGCTTGGGTGGTGCGATCTGGGGATATGTGGATGAAACGTTTATGCTGCCCGAACCGAAAGTAGGGACTGCCTTCTGGAAAGAGTTTGCCCGTACCGCCAAGCCGGAGGATTATCAGGGTAAATGCGTTGGCTACGGAGAGTGGGGGATCGTCGATGTCTGGCGCCGTGAGAAACCGGAGTTCTGGGCTACCAAGAAAGCCTATTCGCCCGTCCGCCTGATGACGACCGAGGTGGCTTCCTTCCTGTCCGGACAACGTTTGTTGCTTCCGTTGTACAACCGCTTCGACCATACTGACCTGGATGAGATCAAGATACGTTATACCTACAAAGGTGTGGAGAAGGAACTTCCCGCTCCTTCCATCGCTCCTCACCAAAAAGGACTGTTGGTAATCCCTGCCGAGGCTTGGGAGGAAGGCGAACTGTTGTCAATTTGTTTCTATACAGCTACGGGTGAGTTATTGGATGCCGAACAAGTTTCATTGGGCAGCGATTACCACGTTCGCCTTGCCGATTCGGAAGCATCTCCGGTAAACGGTGTGTTGCAGGTAGAGGAAACCGCCGGTATGATGACGATTAAAGGAGACGGTTTCGAGATCCCTTTCTCCAAAGAAACCGGCCTGATCAGCAACGCGACCTCCAAGGGACAGGTCATCATCGAGAAAGGCCCGTTCCTCCATCTCGACATCAACCTGAACCATCTGACCGGAGCCGAAGTGCGTAAGAGCGCCCGGAAGTTCCTGACCTCCGACAGCGACTGGAAGAAGCAGAGCCTGACCTATACCCGCAAAGAGGGTACGGTCGAGGTCGCCCTCTCCGGCTTCTATCAGGATGTACAAACGGATATCCTGATCCGGATATCTCCCGCCGGGGAAATGAATGTCAGCTATGTCGTTGTGGGACAGCCAAACGGTTACCTGCGTGAGACGGGCTTGTCTTTCTACCTGCCCGAACGCCTGGATTATCTGCAATGGGAGCGCAAAGGCATGTGGAGTTGTTACCCCGAAGGCGCTTTTGCCGGAAACACGGGCGAGACTTCCCTTTATAACCCGAAGCAAGTGCGATATGGCGAGAACCCTGCTCAACCCTGGTCGGCCGATACGCACAACTATTACTATTGGGCGGATGCCGGTGCAAACTGTGACCGTCCGTTGACGCAAATGGCAAAGGGTATGAAGGAGAACATCTATCGCTATACCCTTTCCGCTACAGGTGTGAAGGCAGGGCTTACGGTTTGTTCACCGGACGCATCCCTGGCTTGCCGCACCTCCAAAAGAGGAGACGGGCAGTTGATGCTTTACATTAATAATCGTTGGGATTACCCGGAGATTGCCTGGGGCAACTATTGCAAGACGTTGGAGGCGGTGCCTTGCTATGGCGAGATGAAGATACGGTTCTGATTAAATTAATAAGAGAAGATAGCATGGAACTGTGTCAAAACTGCCTTGTCCCTGTGCTTGACGCGGGGCCGCAAAAGAACAGGCCTTATTAATCAGATATTTATAGGGTCAGTTCTAATGCGATCCCACGTCAAGCGCGGGAACGGGGCAGTTTTGACACAGCTCCACGTATTGTTTAAAGATGGAGTTTCCCCTTGATCGCCTTCGGTATCGCGTCCTTATGGACCATCACATAGATGGTTTTGGCGCGGACGAAGCTCTCGGACATGTTCAGGTAGCCGCCGAACTTGTTGCGGTCGGTTCCCCATGAGTTCTTGGTGATGTAGTATTTCGTGCCGTTCTGGTCTTTGGCGATGCCGGTCAGGTGCATCAGGTGGTCGTCGGTGGTCACGAATGATTCGAATCCGGCCTGGCGCACTTCCGGGGTCACGTTGATTTCCGGGTAGGGGCGTTCGAACTTGAAGACCTCTTCTAAGCGTTCCTTCTCCCCTAATTTCTCGAAGCGGGCACGGTCCGTATTCGACAGGTCTTCCACCTTCTTCACTTCCGGGTTGATGGCGACGCCGTTCGTAAAGGAGAATCCCTTCTCGCTCACGTCTCCGTCCCAGCAGACCGTATAACCGTTGTTCAGGGCATAATCCACCGTTTGCATCATCTCGTCGAGCGGCAGGTTATACATCAGGGAATGTTCCCAGTTGTCCGGCACTTCCACGTCGAACTTCACATAATACGGATGATGCGTGAAGCTGGTCAGTTCGATATAGTCGTCCATATTCAGTCCTAAGGATTCGGCGAATGACTTCGGCGTATATTCCTTTCCTTTATACGTGAACTTCTCCGGCAGCTTTCCCAGGTAGGTGTCGAACAGGTTAGCAATCAGCTTGTCATATTCCGGACTGCGCTGTTTCGCCTTCACTGCCACATCGGCGATGGCGTGCATGTAGCGAACCATCTCGCTGTGGTTATGCTTCTCGGAGTCGTAGTTGATACCCGTATATACCTCTTCCGGTACGATCCCTACCTGGCGGTACGCATTCATGAAAGTATGCGAAAGGCTGCCCTGCCCGATATTACCGTCCCCGCGACGCAGGTAGTTGTCCTGCAACTGGTTCATATATTTCTGGCGGACGATGAACATCTCCGAAAGGTCATACGTGCCTTTCCCCATACGAAGCAGTTCGGATTCCATAAACGACGTAGTGGCAAAGCACCAGCAAGTCCCTGTTGCCGCTTGGTTCTTAACCGGGGTAGCGGGAACCGTTACCACTTCCGTAAACTGGTACCCCTGACCGAACGTTGCCGAAGCAGAGAAAGCCAGCATGCAAGATAGAATAAGTGATTTCATGTATATAAAGATTAAATTATTAATTATCGTGTCTTGGAAAGCAACTATTATCTATTATATGAATATCGGTCAATTGTTCAGAATCCCCTCGCGAACATCTTCCAGAACTCGTCCGCCATCTCCTGCCAGCGCAGGATTGTCGCTCCTGCGAAGTCGGCCGTGTAACCGGTCAGGAAAGCCCGTGCGGTCTCTTCCCCTTTGCTGTCCTGCAACTCTTTGTAGCGGTTTTCCACGAAAGGCATTTCGGATAAGCCCTTTTCCTCGAAATGGGCGACCGCGCCGTTGATCTTCTCTTTGGTCAATCCCCAGCGAACCGTAGCCAACTTGTTTGCCGTCCGGTATTTCCATACGATGGCATCTTCACGGTGGCGGTGTTGTCCGCAGATACCGAAAGCAGCCGGCAGGTCGGTCGTACCGGAGAAGACCGGGATACGCGGGCTCTGCCCCGGATTGTCGAACGACAGCCAGGCAACGCCGCCCACTGCATCCGGCAACCAGCTGCGCAGCTGTATCACGTGCGAGTAGGAACATTGCGGAACCGCCACTAAGCGATTGCGTGTCACCGTCCCTTCCTTCACGCCGTTCAGCATATTCAGCATATCTGTTCCCATCCAGGGGTTAGCCGCCGGACTTGTGATCGTATCCGTTTCCTTCGTCTCCTTGTTCTTGACAGCCACTTTCAGATTCTTCGTCATGTCCCATTCCGTCCCTTCATACGTCTGGCGTAGCAATGCCATCACATCCGTTACGGCAACCGGCTTGTCCGGCTTCACGCTGATCGGCAGCTCTTCCGAGTCGTACGACAGTTGGAGGGAAGGGGCAAGCGCATTCAGAATGAAATACTCGCGGATGCTGAATGCCTTCGGTTCGCCGAAATAGTTACCCCCGCTGTAGGCTTTCCAGAACTTGAACGGCTCCTTGCCGTCCCAGAACTCCATCTTCTTAGCAACAGAAAATACGTTTTCGGAAGCCATATAGTTATCCCTGTCCTTCAGGTCGAGCGTCGAGATACGCGAGATATTGGCCGACACCCCCACATGATCGTCCGGGATGCGGACAGCCGCCCATACACCCCCGATCTTGTCCGGCCCCTCGCCGAACACCTCGAAATGCCAGACCTCGTTCGGGTCGGCGATCGTCAGGCATTCCCCCGAATCCCCGTAGCCATGTTCGGCAACCAATTGCCCGATCAGCCGTATCGCTTCGCGTGCTGTCGTGCAACGCTGCAAGGCTATCTTTTCCAACTCCTCGATCATGAACATACCTTTCTTGTTCTGCAACTCTTTGCGCCCGGAGATGGTCGTTTCGCCGATACCCAACTGTTTTTCGTTGAGGCAAGGGTAGGCGGTGTTCAGGAACTGGTAGGTAGAGCGGGCTTCCGGTATTGTCCCTTTCAATTCCATATTCGTGCGGTCGGCAGGATATTCGGTGTGCATGCGGCCGTTATAGATGGCGACTGTCGTGTCGCGCTCGTAGCGTGCCGCCGGGACGATCTCCATCCAAGTGCGATAGTTCCCGTCGCAGGTGTGACTGGTCATGACCGAACCGTCGGCCGATGCTTTCTTGCCGACCAGGATGCTTGTACAACTTTCAGGAGTGTTGACCGGTCGGGAGTATTCGATTTCCTGGGCCCGAAGGCTGTTCCCGTAACAGATAAGTACAATAAGAAGGATAATTAGTCTATTCATGGCATTATCTTTAATTTTGTGGCTAAAGATATGAAATTTTCATATATTTGCTACCCCTTGCCGGGGGATTAATCCCCCGGTAAAAGAGGAATATCCCTGTAAGGAAATGATTAAATATAAATATGCCATGAAGAAACTAATTTATTTAAGCACATTACTATTTCTATTCGTGTTGCCGATGATGGCACAACAACCTTTGTTCCCGACACCCGCAAAAGTGCAGAACGGGAAAGGCTCTTTCGTTATCGGAAAGAATCTCCAGGTACAAGGCAATGGCGGGTATGCCGACAAGTTAGCCGCCGCCCTGCCGGCCGAGTTGAAAGAAGCCGGTTTGCAATCGTCACCCGCCAGCGGAACCATCCGTCTGGAACTGACAAACGATTGCAAGATGGCCGATGAAGCCTATACGCTTGTCGTCGAACCGAACAGCATCCTGCTGCAAGCCTCTTCCGAAGCCGGCCTGTTCTATGCGAAGGAAGCCCTTCTGCAACTTTCCCGTTTCGGCAAAGGTAACGTGCGTGCCTGTAAGATACAAGATCAGCCCCGCTACGGCTGGCGCGGTTTCATGCTCGACGAGAGCCGCCACTTCTTCGGCAAAGAGAAGGTAAAACAATATCTGGATATCATGGCGTCCCTTCGCCTGAACGTCTTCCACTGGCACCTGACCGACGAACCGGGCTGGCGCATCGAGATCAAGCGTTATCCGAAGCTGACCACCGAAGGGGCTGTCGGCAACTGGCACGACCCGAAAGCGCCCGCTACGTTCTACACCCAGGAAGAGATCAAGGAGATCGTTGCCTATGCAGCCGATCGCCACATCATGGTCGTTCCCGAATTCGACATGCCGGGCCATGCTACTGCTGTCTGCCGTTCCTATCCTGAAATCTCCGGTGGAGGCGAGGGCAAATGGCAACATTTCACGTTCCATCCCTGCAAGGAAGAGACGTTCGAGTTTATCAGCAACGTGCTCGATGAGATCGTCGCCCTGTTCCCGTCTCCCTATATCCATATCGGAGGCGACGAGGTGCACTACGGCAACCAAAGCTGGTTCACCGATCCCGAAATCCAGCAGTTCATCAAAGATAAGAACTTAGGTAACGAAACGGGCCTTGAACAGTATTTTATCCGCCGTGCCGCCGATATTGTCGCCTCCAAGGGCAAGACCATGATCGGCTGGGACGAGATGATCGATGCTGGTGTCTCTCCCGACAAGGCTGTCATCATGTGGTGGCGTCACGACCGCAAACACCAGTTGGTGAAAGCGCTCGAAAACGGCTACCGGGTGATTATGACCCCGCGCCGTCCGTTGTATGCCGATTTCATCCAGTACGGCGGTCATAAGGTGGGCCGTGTGTGGGGCGGTTACAACACGATCGAGGACATCTACCGTTTCCCCGAACCGATCATCCATCTGACACGCGATTATGAAGACCAGGTGATGGGTCTCCAGTTCTCCCTTTGGACGGAACGGGTCGCTGATGCCAAGCGTCTGGACTATATGACTTTCCCCCGCCTGGTAGCTGTCGCCGAATCCGCCTGGACTCCTGCCAAGTCGAAGGAATGCAGCCTCTTTATGCAGAAGCTCCCTTACTTCCTGCAATTCCTCGGTGAAAAAGGCATCTACTACTTCAACCCCTTCAACCCCGAATCTACACCCGAACCCAGTGCACCGGACAAGGACGATGTGTTGAAGAATGGATAAGATATATATGAAAAAGTGTATATTTGCGTCTGACGTAACAGAAAGATAAGAAAGGAAAACTGATATGGATTCGGATGTCAAAAACAAAGTGGAATATATCATTGCTGTGATAAGTGAGTTTGCTGCGGCACACTCACTTAACACATTGCAAGCCTATCGCTACTTGGAGAGGTTCAAAGGCCTCGACTTTGTGAGTCGTTTCTATAATGTGGAGCATACACTCTCGTTTGAAGACGTAATAGAAGATCTTACAGCATATTGCCACAGGAAAGGAGGGGCATTGGTATGATATTGTATCATGGCTCAAACACAGACATTGCAGAGATAGACCTTTCGGTGTCAAAGGTAGGTAAAGATTTCGGATGCGGTTTTTATCTTTCGGCTGATAAGGAGCAGGCTTTGGAACTTGCTGCCCGGAAAACGGAACAATTGGGAGTAGGGACCCCTATGTTGAACTCTTATGAATTTGACGAGAGTAGTTTGCGCGGCAGAGGTCTGTCGGTTCTCGAATTTCAGGAATACAGTAGGGAGTGGGCCGAGTTTGTGTTGATGAACCGCCGGAATCGAACGCGTGTACCCTCGCATAGCTATGATATTGTTATTGGCCCTATTGCAAATGATTCGGTTGGCTTTCAGATACGACGGCTCACTTCCGGGTTGATAGATATGGATAAGTTTCTTGAAGAACTTAAATATATGAAGGGAGTGACTATGCAGTACTTTTTCGGTACGGAGAAGTCTATCCGATATTTAACCAAAGTAAGTGGATTATGACCAAAGAACAATTTATGATAGAGGAGATTTCCAAGGAAATCGTACTGTTGCTTATGGAAGAGCACCAAATGGATATGCGTGAGGCTCTCAAGGCACTCTATACCTCTGATACATACAGCCGGCTCATAAATCTTGATACAGGGCTATATGCTCAGAGTACAGCCTATGTGTATGAATATCTTGAAAAAGAATTAGTAATGGGGAAAATGGTGTAAAGAACTTCCGGTCCCCGAACCCGGTGCCCCGATGTGTTGAAGAATGGATAAGATACAAAGCACTGTCTTTTGCCGTCTGCTTCAGCAGACGGATGAATAAATATCCGGCTTTGCCGGTTCCTCTGTGGGGGTTAGCCCCTTGAAAATAAGATATATTTTTTTCTTCCTACCGTCGGCTTCAGCCGACGGCAAGGGATATAGGTTCCTATTGCTTGGATTATATGCTGGTTTTTTTTAAAAACGGCTCATTTTGTCCCCTTTTTGGAAAAAGTGCAAAAAAAGGGGCTGGTAGAGGCTTGCCGGAAAACATATCTAAACAATTGATTACAATCTATATAGTGAAGTCTTTTATATACTGGTGGAAAGTACATTTTTTACCCTCTTTTTAAGGGTAGTTTTTGTCTTGTTTCTTGCTTGTATATTATTGGGAATGAATAAGATAGATGGATTTTTCCAAAATGACTAAAAAAACGTACGTTTAAATTCGTCATAATTCAGCTACAAAAATACAACTACTTTTTAAACCTGCAATTCTTTCTTCAAAGTTTTTTCCTTTTCTATATCGTTTCTTATCAATTAGATAGCCTTAGCTGTACGAAAAACCGCCTTTTGGCGACAAACCTTCCGAACCTTCTCCCAAAATGACGAATTTAAACGTACGTTTTAGCTGTCAAAATACAGATGTTAACATCTATCCATATAAGGTGGGCGGCTAAGGTTTGGATGATATTATTTCAATATTCATAGTATTATTAATTTAAATGTTTAAAGTATGAAGAAGAGAATCTTTACTCTTATGACGGCGGCTCTGCTCATGGCAGGTCCTGCTTTCAATGCTGCCTATGCTGGTGCTGTGACTCCGGTTGCTTACTCAAGCGTTGCTGGAAATACAAAGTTGGCAAATGGCATGAAGTTTTATCTAAAAGCCGGATGGACTACACCTGGTGTTGCATTTGCAACCGTTAAAGAGGTTACATTGTCGGATAACAAAACAAAAGTTTGGACTATTGCCGGTGAAACAGAAGCTGATATTGCAAAAGCTGCTGTGTTTGAAGTTGCAGACTTTCAGAAGGTAGGCCAGAAATATACCTTTACACTGAAAGTGGATGGAAAACCTATCTATTTGGGAACTGGCGGTACTGTTTCGGCTGGTGTTGATGCAAAAACGATTACGTCTACTATGATCGTTGCAAGCGACAAGTTGGCAGAGCTGGCTAAAATCACTCCGGTATTAGACGGTGACGATGTCACTGAAAACAAGCTTTCAGCTTACACTACAAGCGAAGAGTATTCTGCTGAAGACCTGAACGACTACAACTTGAATGGTTTCACTTTTACATTTGAAGCTAAAGAAGGTACGGAATTGGAAGGTAACACTTTTGCCAATCCGATGTATGCAGTGAATGTCGGTTCCGATTTGTATTTCGTTGATGTAAACGGTAGCGATGCCAAAGCATTGAAAGCTTTAAAGGAAAAGGCTTCTGTAACTTTGTCCGATTTGGAGAATAGCAAACTGAAAGTATTGGCTCTGAACAGTGATAGCAAATATGGCACGTCAGGTGAAAAGAAGACTGCTTATAAGATTCTGACTATTGCCGGCGACAAGATCGGTGATGACAAGAACAACGATGCCAAGTTTACAGTAACCGAGTTCGACCAATTGGCTAACGAAGGTGAATTTGAAATCAAGGCAACTGTTAGTGGTACTTCATACCAGATCGGTGCTATCCGTTTCACTACTTCTGATACGAAGACGTATGTAACTACAGTAGATGAAGCTGACAAAGCTAAGATCGCTAAAGCAACTCTTGGTACAAATTCTTACCTGGATGCTTCTGTTCTGTTGAAGGAAGATGCCATGAATGTAGTGAACATCTACTTCACAAGCAACGAGAAGAGCTGGAATGATGAAGAGGGTGCACAGAGAGAATACCACAAATATTTGGTAGCGGATGGTTCTTCTGCAGGTTTGGTTGCATTGGCTCAGAACCATGTAGATTTCACTTCTCCTCTGGCACAGTGGATCGTTTCTGACTTCGATGGCAAATATACATTTACATTGACAAACCGCGAAACGGGTAAGACTTTAGGTCTGCGTTTGGCAGAAGACGGTAAAGAAGGTGGTTATGAAGTGGTAGGTACTGTAACAGGCGGTTATACTGCAATTTCTACGGGCGTGACAAGTTCAACTCCTATTTCCGGTACTTCCGTGAAATTCAATACGATCCCGACTACTCAATATGACAGCTACCGCCTGTTTACGGAAGAAGAGATGGAAGCGGGTATCGCTTTGGTGTTCTCTGGAAAGAATGCCGTCATCGGTGAAAGAGACTACTATGCTTCTATCGCAAACGGCAAGGTCGTTCCGTCAAGAAAAGAAAGTGAAATCGCATTGTTCTATCCGGAAAGAGTAAAAGCGGCTGCTGATCCTAATAAGGGTAAGGAAAACTATGTATTGGACATCAATGAATATGCTTATTTGAATGAAGATGGCGAAGTGGCTACAGGAAAAGATACGTTGATCGTTCCGACTTATCGTCTGGCTACTGCTGAAGATAAATATTGGGGTGCTAACGCTTCAGGTTCAGATGATGCTAAATATGCTTTAGCAGATGCTGCTGTTACAGCTGCTACTGAATGGGCATTTGTCATGACTGCCAACGGTGAATATTCTTTGGCCGAAGTGAAACGTGGAACGAATGGTTCCGCTCAATATTCTGACGTTACCGCATCAAAGGTATGGGGTGTGAAAGGTGTGAATACATCTACTATCGGTTTCAACACGTACAATCATTATAATAATGGCGTAGTAGTTGATGAAGGATTTGCTAACCTGACAATCCTGGTTAACGACAACTCCGACAAATCTCACTTGGTTGCTGAATCTCGCCATGCTTCATTCGACAACAAACTGGGATCTATTGCTATGCAGTTGAACGCTAATGGCATCAATGAAGGTATCTTGAACAGTGAAGGCATGGTCTTCTGGCTGGATACTGTTGGAAATGAAACTCCTGCATTCTATATCTCAAGAGGTGTTGAAGGTCAGAATGAACGTCTGTTCATGTATAATGCGACAGACTCGATGAAGATCTTTGACGAAGGTGAAGCTCAGGAATACTTCAATGAAGCTTATGTTCTTGAAGGAACTTATGATGAAAGTGGCGCAACACCGACTGGCGATGCGAAAGTAATCTTCCGTCCGGCAGTATTGGTTGACAATGATACGTTGACAACGACTGTAGGTGACAAGCTTGTTTCTGTAGTGGCTAAAGATGCCGATATCACGAAAGATCAGGTTGATGGTTTGAAGGCATTCCAGTTCGGCATCTGCTTGGCTGACGAAGATGTAGAAGGTGAATATATTGTTTACAACGGTTCTAAATATGTTTATGCATTGAATGGCAAATTAGGTTTGACTTCCGATCCTCAGAAGGCTATGGTCTTCACTCTCGGCGACGAAACCCCGACAGCCAACGAAGGTGTCGAAGTATCCGAAGTCAAAGTAATTGCCGGTGAAGGCAACGTGATGATTGCTGGTGCTCAGGGCAAGAAGGTTGTTATCAGCAACATCTTGGGTCAGGTAGTGGCTAACACGGTTATTGCTTCCGACAATGCTACGATCGCTGCTCCGGCAGGTGTTGTTGTTGTAGCTGTCGAAGGTGAAGCTGCTGTTAAGGCTATCGTTAAGTAATTGATACTAAAATAATCCCTTACCGGGGGATTCATCCCCCGGTAAAAGAAAGACATTTTTTATAATCAAATAATCTAAATAATACCACGCGGTGTCCATCCGCTTTTTGGCGGAAGGTCCAATTACCCCGTGAGGGAGAACAAGTGGTAGTATTAATACTAAAGTAATGAAATTAAAAGTTCTACTGTAAGTACCTTTGAGAAAAGGGGAAGCAGGCAAAAAAGGCTCCGGGAGAAATCCTTCCGGGGCTTTCTTTTTTCCCATCTCCATCTGCCGGGAAATTTATTTCTCTATTACCCGGAGATAAATTCCCAGGCAAGGAAAATATATTTATCTTGGCTCTTATTTTATAATACCTGTATAACATGAGAAATACAAAAAGAATCACAAGAAACAGGATGGAAAGAAGAAGCCATCGAGTTGTTATCCCTTATCCTCGGCCTCTGTGAGAAGCGGCAGGCGAATGACGCCTTATCCAAGCGAGACTATGCCGCCCTGCGCAAGGCAGGCAAAAGGTTCGAGGAAATCACCGGCCTCGGATTGATATTCGGGTTCGAACGCATAGAGGTCAATGCCTCCTATGACCTGATCCGTCTCTGGAAAGCCATCCGCAACTTGCCGGAATTCGGGCATGCCGGTTCAGGTATACACCGCCTCTTTGCCCAGATGATGAAAGTATTCAGGCTGAATAAGATCTCGCGTTCTTCCGCCCACAATTACTACAACCGCAAGGAAGACGAATGACGGAGGAAAAGACAACGGGAGGAAAAATATTTTCTCCCGTTGTCTTACCGTAAAGTAACGGCTTTTTGCCGATGGCATCTCTATATGCCTTGAAAATCAATCAGCATTGTATTCCTTTCGTTACTTTTCACTCATTGACAAGGCTGAAGCAATAGCGTATCTTTGTCCATTATTAATCAAATAAAAAAATCAGTCATGAACAAGGAACACAAAGTCTCGTTGTTTCCCTCTCTTTACAAGTACGAAAGTGAAGAAACCACCCTCGAAGAAATTATCATCCTGATTCGCCGTCGCCGTTGGGTCCGTGAAATCACCGCCTATCGCCATGCCGTCGCCGAAGGACGTAAGGAAGAGGCTGTCCGGTTGAAGAGGTTCCTGCCAGGTTTCACCCCGTCAGGGGTTTTCCGGGGCGGGCATCGTGACGACCAAGTGGCGGCCTATTCGATGGTCGTCGGACTGGATTTCGACCATGTGGAAAATCTTGCGGTGCTGATCGCCCTCTTCCGGTCGATGCCGACCACGCTCGCCCTCTTCGTCAGTCCCGGTGGCGAAGGGCTGAAAGTCTTCGTCCGCGTGGATAGCGGGGCGGAACACCACCGCCGCGCCTTCGAGGTCGTCACTCTCCGCTATGAAGAGGTTGCCGGGATGGCGAGCGACCGCAAATGCCGTAACATAGGCCGTTGCTGCTACGTGAGCGATGATCCGGAGGCATACTATAATCCCGACGCCGAAGTCTTCCATGTGGCTGTCGAGATGCCCCAGGCGGCTTCCGGCGGAAACCGGGGTATGACGGATGCCGGGTCGTTCGTCTCCTGGTGGGCCGCCCGCAACCCGCTGGTCGAAGGGAGCCGTAACCAGACGGTCTACAACCTCGGTTGCGAGGCGAACCGCCGGGGTTTTCCGGAGGCGGAAATCGCTCGTTTGTGTGTCTCGCTGATGCAAGCTCCTTCGTTTTCGGCGCAAGAGATCGGTCAGGCGTTACATTCTGCCTATCAGTCTCATACGGGAGAATACGGGACGAAAGTCTTTGCTAACGGACAAATTGCGGACAGAACGGCACCCCATGCATCTGAAATCCCGAACCCCTCCGAAAAGGACCTGGAAAAGGAAGGGGAGGAGCTTCGGAAGCAGACGCCCTGCCTTCCGGACGACCTCTTGGAGAAGCTGCCGCCAGTCATCCGCGAAGCGGTCCGTTACTATGCCGACGTACGCGAGCGCGACATGGGCGTGCTCGCCGCCTGTACCGTCCTGAGCGCCTGCCTGCCCGGTGTGCACGGCTATTACCGTCGCAAATGGCTGACCCCGCATCTCTATACGGTCGAGGTGGCTCCGGCAGCCAACGGGAAAGGTTGTGTCGATGAGATGCGCCATCTGGCCGACCATTACGCCACGCTTATCAAGACCGAGAGCGAACGTGAGGTACAGGAGTACCAGCAGGCGCTCGATGACTGGGAGGCCAAGAAGGCGGAGCTTCGTGGCAAGCATAAGTCCATGTCGGTGAAGGATGCCCCGAAGCCGGCCTACGTCCGCTACTTGGTCGTGTCGGGTCAGGTGACGAAGGCGAAGCTGCTCGTCCACCTGCGCGACAACGGTGAGGCAGGCCTGCTGATCGTGGACAGCGAGATCGACACGCTGATTACGGCGACTAAGCAGGACTACGGGCAGTTTGACGACCTCCTCCGCAAGGCGTTCCACCACGAACCTGTGTCGTCGTCGCGCAAAGGCGACAATGAGATGATCCTCGTCGACCGTCCCACCGTCGCCCTCCTGCTGGCGGGTACGCCGGGACAGTTCTCCCGTCTGATACCTGATGCCGAAAACGGGTTGATGAGCCGCCTGCTGCTCTACACCTGCCGTTCGCGTGCCGTCTGGCAGGACGTGTCGCCCGAAGGGGGTGGAGCCGACTTTGTGAAGCATATCGCTTCGCTCTCGGAGCAGGTGAGGGGGATGGCCGTGCGTCTGCGGAAACGCAACTTGCAGGTCGGTCTGAGCCTTGCGCAGTGGTCGAAGCTGAACCGTTGTTTTGCGGATTTGCTGCGCGAGTCGGACCTGTTCGGAGGCGAGGAGTTTCTTTCGGTGGTGAAACGCTACGGTTTGATGACCTACCGCCTTTGCATGCTTTTCACCGCCCTCGAGGTGGCGGCCGAGGACGACTATATCCCCGGCCTTCGTGTCTGTTCGGACAGCCATTTCGCGGCAGCCCTGGCGATCACCTTGTGCTGCCTCGAGCACAGCCGCCTCCTGATGACGCAGCTACGCGCCCCGCAGGATCAGCCTGAACTGACGTTACCCCTCAAATTCCGCTCCGTCTACGACGCTCTCCCTTCTTCCTTCACCCTGTCCGAAGTCTACCGCCTCGCTGCCCTCGAAGGGATAGGCGAACGCACGGCACGCCGCTTTATCGCGAAGATTATTCCGGTGTATATCAAGAAGATGACACCTGGACAGTATCAGAAAAACACTCCTCCCGGAAAATAAATATATCGGGTGTCCGTTGTGTCCGTAGTTGTCCGTTCTCCCTTTTCCCTTCCTCCCCTATGGAGCATGTCGGGATGCTTTATAGGGGAAAATTGTTTTCTCTATAGGGCAGAAGAAGATAGGGTGTAATAAGCAGGAAGAACACCTTTACCGGGGGATTTATCCCCTGGCAAAAGAGAGATCCTCCTTCTTTTTCCTCATCTTTCCTCTTCACTCCCTCTCCTGACCAGTTGTTCCCCGTGGCGGAGCAGGTGTGTCGTATCTTTGTTATGTGATTAAGAGTTAGAGGTTTAATTTAAAAAAGCAAAGAAACGTATGCCAGCAAAGTACAAGTTAGTGTTGCGTAAGGATATGCGCAAGGGAGCAGAGGCGGATGCCAAGTTATATTATGCGAATGCGAAAGCGGCGGGGACGGTCGGTATCCAGGAGTTATGCGACTTGATCGCCGAAGGTTCCACTGCCTCGGCGGGGGATGTGAAGCTGATTCTGGACGAGTTGATCCGGGTCATGCGGCGCAGTCTCGGCAAAGGGGAAGTGGTGCAGGTCGGCGAATTGGGAAATTTCCAGTTGCAGTTCGGCAGTACCGGCACGCTGACCGAGAAGGAGTTCAACAGTGCCCTGATCAAAAGCAAACGTATCCTGTTCCGTCCGGGCAAGCAGTTGCGGGATGCGATCAGCAACTACACCTTCGAAAAGATCGTTCCCGAAACTCCGTCCACTCCTTCGGGCGGGGGCGAGGAAGAGAGACCGGGAGAGCTTTGATTAGTTGAAAGTTGAAAGTTGAGAGTTGAGCTTCGCGTTTGTATAAATAACTTTCACCTCTTCACGGTTCTCCGAGGTGCCCCACGATGTAGTCCCGTTGGCGGGGAGTGAGGTATTTTAGTCCGGGGTGCCATCCGGCCTCTTCCAGGTCGTGCATCAGTTTGTCGCTGACGCGGATCCATTTCAGCAGTTGGCCGGTGGCGCTCTTTTGGGAGATGTTCGGGAAGTAGAGTTGGGCGAGTTCGCCCCATCCGTAGACCCTGTTCTGATTGAAGGAGTTTTCCATGATTGTACAGTGTGTTTCTTGATGCGGCGAACCGCTTGGTTTATAACCGCTAAGATAATAAATATTTGCCTGTTGAACAAGCAAATGCCTTGATAAATTCTCTCTTGCGGGGGATTAATAGATTGGCTCTCTCTTGCCGGGGGATTCATCCCCCGGATAAAAAGGAAAATGATTAAAAAGAAAAAAGATTAGGAAAGATGGATAAGAAGATATTTTACCTCCGTAGGTGCCGGGCTGCCGCTGAAGAGGCGGGACGTGCGTTCGATATGAACCCGCGTGTCATTCTGGCTCAGGGAGCGCTTGAAAGCGGGTGGGGGACCTCCTGCTTGGCGACGGAGCATAACAACTATTTCGGTATAATGGGTTATGGGGCGTCTAACGCCTGGTGGCATGGCGAACGGGTGGAGCTGGAGACGGCCGGCGGGATGGTCCATTATTTCCGGCATTACACATCGCCCCGGATGTCTTTCTTCGATTTCGCCCGCCTGATCCATACCGGCTACCACCGTGCCTGGAGCTTTAGCCGCATCCCCGAAGCCTATGCTAAAGAGATCGCTTACAGTCCCTACATAAGCGAACTGAATGGGGATAACCGCGAACGCTACCGCCACAGCATCATCGCTCTTGAGGAGGAGATCGGGAGGATGATGGATTGGGATGAGGGGATGGTGGCATGAAGATATAAATGATGCATCCCCCGGAATGAAAGAAGTAATGAATCATCAAATCATCAGTTATGAATAAATTAAGAAAAATCCTTGCATTTATCAGAGCCTTGTTGGGCTTTTTGTTGAACTTTAAAAAGAAGCGTCCGGATGGAAAGGAAGAGGAAAACGAGCCGGTTCCACCCGCGTCTGGCGGGCAGGAAATGTTTCCGGCGATTGTGCAACCCGCATTGCCTTCGCTTGTACCTGATGGTATTGGGCCTGCTGGCTTTGTGGGAGGGCCGTTCGGAGGTCGTGTTGGGGTGTTTGGGAGCCCTGTTGACACTCTCGGGGTACGGGGATACGGAGAGAGACATGACGGGAAGCGGAAACAAAAACAGCAACTCCCCGTCGTTGCCGGCTGGGGGTTGCTGATGTATGCTGCGGTCTCCTGTTTCTGTTAGCGTGAGGGAGGAGGATTAGAAACGTCTTTTCTTACGAGCGTCGCGTGCGGCGGCAGTCCGTTTCCACGGGCGGTCGCTGTCGCGTTCGTCTTTGCGGAAGGTGCGGTCCGAACGGTCTCCACCCCGGCGTCCACTGTCTTTGGAACCCCGTTTGCCTTTGTAGCCGTCATCGCTGCGCCGTCCGCCGTAACTGCGTTTGCCACCGCGTCCGCCTTCTTCTTTTTTGCCCTGTGCAGGTTCGACGGAGATGCGCCGTCCGTCCACTTCGAACCCGTTCATGCTGTCCATCACGCGCTGGGCTTCACCCTCTTCCACTTCGAAGAAAGAGAAGTTTTCGCGCAGGTCGATCTTGCCGATGCGCACCTTGCCCGGCACACATTTGTTGACCAGTTCGATCAGCTGGTTCGGATAGAGGCCGTCGGCCTTGCCGAAGTTGAGGAAGAAACGCGAATAGCCCTCTTCGGCCGCATGTGCACGGCGTTCGCCCCGTTCGCTGCGAGAGGAACGTTCGTCTACCTGCTGGATCTCGTCGGCATCCTTGTAGTAATCGATCATACGGTTGAATTCGAGCGAAACGACACGTTTGATGATGTCTTCCTTGTCCAGCCATTCCAACTTGCGGTAGATTTGGGGCATCAGGGAGGCGATCTCCTCCTCGTTCACCTTCACCTTTTCGATCTGGTCGACGAGGTTGAAAAGCTGCTTTTCGCAGATAGCATGTCCGGTAGGCATTTCGCCTTTCTCGAATTTCTTGTTGATGATCCTTTCGATCTCGCGGATTTTGCCTTTCTCCTTCACGTGGCAGATGGAGATGGAGATACCCGTCTTTCCCGCACGGCCCGTACGGCCACGGCGGTGCGTGTAGGATTCCACTTCATCGGGCAGGCCGTAGTTGATCACATGTGTCAGATCGTCCACATCCAGACCGCGGGCAGCCACATCGGTAGCAACTAAGAGTTGGATGTTTTTGACGCGGAACTTCTGCATCACGTAGTCGCGCTGCGCCTGGCTCAGTTCGCCGTGCAGCGAGTCGGCGTTGTAGCCGTCCTGTATCAGTTTGTCGGCGATCTCCTGCGTCTCTTTGCGGGTACGGCAGAAGACGATGCCGTAGATGTTCGGGTAGAAGTCGGCGATGCGTTTCAGAGCCAGGTACTTGTCGCGTGCCTGTACCATATAATAGATATCGCGGATGTTCTTGTTTCCTTCGTTCTTGTTGCCGATCACGATCTCCTTCGGATTCTTCATGTACTTCTTCGTGATGTTGGCGATCTCTTTCGGCATGGTGGCCGAGAAGAGCAGCATGTTGCGGTTCTCCGGCACTTCGGCGAGGATGGCGTTGATGCTGTCGGTGAACCCCATGTTCAGCATCTCGTCCGCCTCGTCCATGATGACGTTCTTCACCAGGCTGAGGTCTACCGTCTTGCGGTTCATCAGGTCCAGGAGGCGTCCCGGAGTGGCTACGACCACGTGCACGCCACGCTTCAGCGTCTTGATCTGGCTCTCGATGCTGGAACCTCCGTACACCGGGAGGACCTTCAGGTTGTCGATATACTTGGAGTAGTCGTTCAGGTCGTCGGCGATCTGTAAACATAGCTCACGAGTGGGACAGAGTACGAGTGCTTGGGGGTGGTATGTAGTCACATCGATTTTTTGCAGGATCGGAAGGCCGAAAGCGGCTGTCTTTCCCGTACCTGTTTGTGCTAATGCAATTACGTCGTTGTCATCTCCCAGTAGGAAAGGAATCACTTCCTCCTGTACCGGCATGGGCGATTCGTAGCCCATTTCTTGAATTGCCTTCAGTATTGGTGCGGCAACTCCTAATTCTTCAAATGTTTTCAAAATGTGATATATGTATATATAATAAATTCAGAGTGGGGACAAAGGTACGCAAATAATTTGGATACCGGTTAGTTTAGTATGATATCTTTTAATGTATCGCGCTCTTTTTCCGTGAGATGCAATCCTTTCGACAGATATTTGTCGGTCGAACCATATTCTTTCTTTATTTTATGGAAGGCCAGATCCAGCCATGTCTCGTTTGCACCGAGCAGCACGGTGATGGTTTCCTGGGCGTCCGTATTGAGGTTGCGTGCCATATAGGCAAGGCTGCGCAGGTCTATGTGGTTGTTGGAAGCCATATAGTCTTTCATGATCGTTTCTTCCGGCACATCGAGGGCTGTCAGCAGCATGGCCGTCAGGAAGCCGGCACGGTCTTTTCCCATCGAGCAGTTCACGAGGATCGGGTAGTTGTCCTTGTCGAGAAAGACTTTCAGGGCTTTGCCGAATTGTTCGCTGTTGTCCGTCACATAGCTGATATAGGTGTCCTGCATATACACGAGCCCGTCGCCTTTGCGTATGCGTCCTTCTTCCAGGCGTCGGGTGATCTGTTCTTTGCCTTTTACCGGGATCGGGATGGAGATGATGTTCGCCCCTGCATATTTTTCCGGAGCGAGGGCTATTTCGTCTTCTCCCCGTAGGTCGATGACAGTTTTGATCTTCAGGTTATCCAGCCGGATCGTGTCGTTGCGGCTAAGTGCCTTGAGCTCGCCCGAGCGGAATATCTTGCCCCAGCCGGTCATACGGTTCCCGTGTTCGCTGAAGTAGCCTCCTATGTCGCGCAGGTTCTGGACGCTGTCCATCTGTACCGAGCGGGCGCCGACAGTGCGGTAATATTTGTCGTTGAAAGACAGTAGGAAATATTTGCGGGTGATGTTGTCGTTCGTGATGTAGGTCACTCTCCCGTCATTGATGTCGGCATAGCTGCACGGTCGCGACATGTCGAAGGAGTTGGGGGTGTCGGATACATAAAGTTTCATCGTCCCGTCGGTATGGGGGTCTGTTTCCCATTTGATAATATAGTTGCCGATGTCGTCACGCAGGCATATGGCACGAATTTCAGGTGCTCTGCCGGAGCTGCATCCTGCCAATAAGGCCACACTGGTGAACAAGAAAAGAATCCGTTTCAATATCATACTTCTACTACTCATGCAAAGCAAAGATAGTGAAAAACACGTGTCTTTATACCCCTTTATCTTCCCGGTTAATGATATTTAAGACTGGGAGAGGTAGGAGGTTGCGAATTCTTTAGAAATGTAATTGTCGTAGCTGCGGCAAACCTCGGTTGCCAGATCGATCCCGCACCGGATGATATTCGCCCATGTCTCTTTCGGGAGGGTGGCGAGGTCACGGTGACGGACATTATTTTTTAACAGACCGTAGAGGATGCCAGCATTGAAGTTGTCGCCGGCTCCGATCGTACTGACCGGGCGGATGGAGGGCGAGTCGAAATGAAGGCGCAGGTCGCCGTGGTAGAGGTTCACGCCTCCGGCTCCGTGAGTGGTGATGAAACGGTCGCAGTAGAAACGGATATGGTCGGTGTAGACTTTTTCACTGTCGGCCTCCCCGAAGATATTGAGGAAGTCCTCGTCCGAGCCGCGTATGATATCGGCATATTCGAAGTTTTCGAGCAATGTCGGGGCGAGGTGTATCGCTTCATGGGCGTGCGCCTTGCGGAAATTCGGGTCGTAGTAGAGGATCGCCTTGCGCTGGCGTGCATAGTCGAGAAATTCCACCATCCGTTCCCTAAGCGCCGGGTTCAGTGAGTAATAGGAGCCGTAGATGAAGATGTCGTCTTCGTTGATCTCCGGCAGGGGCACGTCGAGGCGTTGCTTCGGATAATCCTTGTAGAAAGTGTAGTCGGCATTGCTGTCGTTGTCCAGGAACGCGAGCGAAATCGGGCTTTTGCCATCCGGGAAACGGTCGACGTAGCGGGTGGAAAGGTTGTTTTCCTTCATGAAGTCGCGTATGATGTCGCCGACATGGTCGTTTCCCACTTCGCTGATGAAAGAGACAGGTACACCCAGGCGTCCTAACGAGATGAGGCCGTTGAAGGTCGATCCGCCGGGCACTGCCGTATGGGGTCGGTTGTTCCTGAAGATGATGTCGAGAATGGTTTCCCCGATGCCGATTACCTTCCTCATGCTCTTTATTTGTTTACGGTTTTACACTGTTCGCGGCTTTTCGAACCCAGGTAACCGCCGTGATGCCGTTTGGCATAGTCGGGATAGCCGAAGTTGATGCGTTTCATGGTGCCGACTACCAACAGGTCGCCTATCACCGTCATGACCGTGGTCGATGTGGTGGGGGTGAGGCCTAAAGGACACACTTCTTTCGGCGCACCGGTCGGCAGGCAGATCGTCGCTTCGGCTGCCAGCGGGCTGTCGGGGTTGCCGGTGATAACGATAAACTGCATCTCCGGTACGAGACCGCGTGTCAGCTCCACCAGTTCGAGCAGTTCGCGTGTCTTGCCGGAGTTGGAGATGAGCAGCATGACATCGTTCTTGCGGACGATGCCGAGGTCGCCGTGTTGTGCTTCGCTGGGATGCAGGAAGTAGGCGGGCGTGCCGGTCGAACAGAAGGTGGTCGCGATGTTCATGGCGATCTGTCCTGCTTTTCCCATACCGCTGGTGATCAGATTCCCTCCGAGTTCGTGTACATGTTTCACAATGAGTGTCACAGCCTCTTCATAGCCGTCGGTTATCGGAATATTGCGTACTGCTTCAGCTTCCTGTTGCAGAATGGATGAGATTGCTTCGTTTATCATAGCCTTTAAAATGATTCTATATGGTGTTATGAACTTAACAAAGTGCAAAAGTATCTATTTTAATGATACCTGCACATGGAATGACCTATATTTTTGTACTTTTGTGCCTCCTAATGAATGGATCATGGAAAAAGATTACTTCTCACATATTTTACCGAACGGTTTGCGTATCGTACATCTTCCTTCTGCATCCCCGGTGTCGTATTGCGGGTTTGCCGTGAATGCCGGGACACGGGATGAGGAAATGGATGAATTTGGCTTGGCCCACTTTGTCGAACACATGATATTCAAGGGGACGGAAAAGCGTAAGTCCTGGCATATCCTGAATCGGATGGAGAATGTGGGAGGGGAGCTGAACGCCTATACCACAAAGGAGGAGACTTTCGTCTATTCTATTTTTATGGAAGAGCATTTCCGGAGAGCTTTCGAACTGCTGTCCGACCTGGTGTTCCATTCGCAGTTCCCGGAGCAGGAGATCGAGAAGGAGGTGGATGTGATCCTGGACGAAATCAATTCATACGAGGACAGCCCTTCGGAACTGATCTTCGATGAATTCGAGAATTTGCTGTTCGACGGACATGCGTTGGGACATAACATCTTGGGAGACGAGCAGTCGCTGCTCGGTTTCGGCAGCGAGTCCGGCAAGTCGTTTATGAGGCGGTTCTATGCCCCCGAAAACATGGTGTTCTTCTCGATGGGCCGGATTCCGTTCAAGAAGATCGTGCAGATGGCGGAAAGCACCCTGTCGGATATCGCTTTCTCGATGGCGGCACGTAACCGGACGGCACCCGGCGAGCTCCTTCCCGTCAGCCGCCAGATACACAAGGATACCCATCAGGCGCATGTGCTGATCGGAGGACGGGCATACAGCATGCACGATGAGAAACGCCTGCCGTTGTTCTTGCTGAATAACCTCTTGGGAGGGCCGGGCATGAACAACCGTTTGAATGTCTCTCTCCGGGAAAAGAACGGGCTTGTCTATAACGTCGAATCGAACGTGACTTCTTATACCGATACGGGGCTGGCAAGCATCTACTTCGGGACTGATCCGAAGAACAAGGAGAAGGCGATCAGGCTTGTTTACAAGGAACTGGCGAAGCTGCGTGAGGTGAAGCTGACCGCGACCCAGTTGGCGGCGGCCAAGAAGCAGGTGATCGGACAATTGGGCGTCTCCGGCGATAATCGGGAAGGCTTGTTTTTGGGGCTGGGTAAGAGCTTTCTCCATTATAACCGCTACGACACCCTGCCGGAAGTCTTCGCCAAGGTGGAGAAGCTGACCGCCGGAGAGATACGAGAGGTCGCCAACGAGATCTTTGCACCTGAACGGTTGTTCAGTCTGATCTACCAATAAGAAGCGTTTACCAGCATTCCGCCTTGTCCTTCAGTTCCGGCAGCTTGTTCTTGTCGAACACAGGGCTCTTGATCCCGCTACGTTTTTGAGCAATGTAATCGTGCAGCAGCAGGAAGGCCTGTTTGCTCAGTAACGAGATGGCGAACAGGTTGCAGATCGTCATGAAAGCCATCGTGATATCCGCCAGGCTCCAGGCGAGTTCCAGACTTGCTAACGCCCCGAACATCACCATACCGCCGACCGCCAGACGGTAGATATAGAGCACGCTTTTTTTCGGTGTGATGAAACGAATGTTCGCTTCCCCGTAATAGTAGTTCCCGATAATGCTGCTGAAAGCGAACAGGAAGATCGCTATGGCAACGAATATCCCTCCGGCTTTTCCCACTTCGAGCGTCAGGGCATGCTGTGTCAGTTGTACCCCGTTTACCGAACCGTCCAACGGCGCCCCGCTGAACAGGATGATAAAAGCCGTGCAGGTACAGATCAGCAGGGTGTCGGTGAAAACACCCAGAGTCTGGATCAATCCCTGTTTGACCGGATGTGTGACGGATGCCGTGGCCGCTACGTTCGGAGCCGATCCCATACCTGCCTCGTTGCTGAACAGGCCGCGCTTGATCCCTTGCATCAGAGCGGCGCCGATCGTACCGCCTGCCGCCTGTTCCCATCCGAAAGCGCTGCTTACGATCAGTTTGATGACGGCCGGCAGTTCCGTTATATTGAACAGTACGATCCCCGAGGCGAGCGCCACGTATCCCAATGCCATTACGGGGACGATCACGCTGCTGACTTTGGCTATTCGCTGGATTCCTCCGAAGATAATGGCAAGTGTCAGTACGGTCAGTACCGCGCCTACGATCCTCGGATCGAAACCGAACGAGCCTTGCATGGCGGCGCAAATCGTGTTGCTTTGTACCGAGTTGAACGCGAAACCGAAGGTGATGGAGATCAAGATGGCGAACAGTATGCCCATCCAGTTCAGTCCCAATCCGTATCGCATATAGTAGGCAGGCCCCCCGATGAAGGATTCTTTTCCTTTCCGTTTGTAAAGCTGTGCGAGTGTAGATTCGACAAAAGCGCTGGCCGAACCTAACAGGGCGATGATCCACATCCAGAACACTGCTCCCGGACCTCCTACGGCGACGGCTGTGGCTACTCCCGCCAGGTTGCCTGTTCCGACACGGCTGGCAAGCGATACGGCGAATGCCTGGAAGGATGAGATGTGCTTTTCACCTTCATGGGCTTTGTTGGCGGAGTCACCGAGCACACGTATCATCTCCCGGAACATACGGAACTGGACGAAACGGGTTTTGAAAGTGAACCGGAAGGCGCATCCTAACAGCATGATAATTAAAACATACGACCATAGGAGGTCGTTAATCCCGCTGATCCAGTTGTTCAGTATTTCCATTTGGCAGTTTATCGTCTTGATAATTACGTGAATATTGAGATGCAAACCTAAAGAAAATATTCTGTATGGACAAGAATATTAAATTTTGCACACACAAATAAATATTTTCGTATCTTTGAAAGATTATTAACTAAGGTGTGAAATTATGAAGGCAATAGAACCGAGTCTGGTCAAAGACAATTTTATAGAGATCATCGGAAAAGAGTGGATGCTGGTAAGCGCCGGCGACAAGGACAAGTTCAACATGATGACGGCGAGTTGGGGGGGCGTAGGCTTCCTGTGGAACAAGCCGGTAGTGTTCGTCTTTATCCGTCCGGAACGTTATACCCGCGAGTTTGTCGATGCGAAGGGAGCTTTCACGCTGTCCTTTTTAGGAGAAGAGCATAAGACTGCCCATAAGATTTGCGGGGCGAAATCGGGACGGGATATCGACAAGGTGGCAGCGACAGGTTTGACGCCTTATTTTACCGATCTGGGTAATCCTTGTTTCGAGGAATCGCGCCTGACGCTCGAATGCAAAACCCTTTACGTGACTAAGATGGATAAGGATCATTTTGTTGATCCTGCCTTATACGAGAAATGGTACAGCGCAATGGCAGGGAATCCGCATAACGTTTATGTGGCGGAAATCTTAAATGCTTGGGAGAGATGATCTCCCGTTCGTATGGATATCCGGATTGATTAGTTTGATTTGCTTCAGATAAACCATGGTTCTCTATTTTCAATTAAATTGTCTTTCTCTTGTCATATCTTTGCAATATGTATGCTTTTCCTTTGCCCGCGGAAAATAAAAAGAGTATACTTATAGACACAATAAATAACACTGCTTCGTTTTTTATAATAACTGATTTACGTGTTTAGGCTTTATGTCTCAGGGATGAGGGGTAAAGCTTGTTTTTGTGTGTTGCATTTGGCACTTGTCATGCTTCGATGAGCGACAGGAGGACACCTGTGTCAAAAAGTTGGACGTTTGGGCGTCAAAAAATTGGACGGTTGGCGGGAGGTGTTTTTGAAATGCTTTTGATAGTCTGAATGTTACATTTCTGGCACGTCGTTTGCTTTCTTTCTGTCATGATGAATGCACAGATAACGATCAAACGAGGTTTGTCTCTTTTTCTTCTCGTCTTCCTGGCTTCGCCGGGAAACCTGCGGGCGCAGTCCGGCTGGACGGTGGACGACTGCATGCGCTATGCCGTCGAACAGAACTACCGCGTGCGGAACAGTCGCCTGGATACACGGATTGCCGGGGAAGACCTTGCTGCCGCCTATGGTGATTTCCTGCCCTCAGTAAGTGCTACCGGCGCATTGGGCAAACGTTTGGGGCGTTCGGTGGACCCGAAAACGAACCTCTATACTTCCTCTTCCTTTTTAGAGAGCACGATGGGGCTGAATGTCTCGCTTCCGGTGTTCGACGGCTTTACGCGCGTCAACCGGTTGCAGTTCCGCAAACTGAACAAGCAGATCGGCGGCCTCACGGAGCAGATCGAGGAGAACCGGATTGCCTTCGAGGTGATGGATGCTTTCTATCGCCTCTGCTTCGATAAGAAGATGTACGAGCTTGCTGTCGAGCAGCGGAAGTTGAGCGAACGCTATCACGAGCAGATGCTCGAATATGTGGATCTTGGCATGCGTTCCCCTTCTGATTTGTGGGAGGTGAAGGCGCGCCTGCAATCTGATATTTACCAGGAGACGGTGAAGGCGAACGGTTGCCGCCTCTCATTACTTGCCCTGAAGGAACTGCTGAATATGCGGGATACCGATACGCTGGCGATCTCTCCCGGCGGGGAGGGCGAACTTCCCGTGCTTCCTGTACTGGAATCCAACGAGATCTATGCCGCCTCCGAAACATCCCTGCCGGAATTCCGGGCTATGGAACTGAGAGAGAAAGCTTCCCGCAAGTCACTGGCAATAGCGTCCGGGGCTTTTTCTCCTTCCATCAGGGCGGAATTCAGCCTCTATTCCGGTTACTACGACACGGAACGGGATGACTTGGGCAAGATCATCCCGATCAAAGACCAGTTGAAGAATAACATGAACAAATATATCGGCGTGAGCGTCTCGCTGCCTCTGTTCAGCGGACTTTCCCGCCTGACAGATGTCCGGAAGGAACGTTTCCGCCTGCAAAGGATACGGAACGAGAACGAGCAGCAACGCCTCAGCCTCTACAAGGAGATAGACGACGCCTGCCTCTCCCTTCGGGCTGCCGCCGAGGAACACCGGCAGGCGCTCGAACAGCTTCGCACTTCCACCGTCACGCTGAAAGAGAGCGAGGAGAAATGGGAAGAGGGGATGATCTCCGTGTTCGAACTGATGGAGAAGCGGAACCTCTACATCCTGGCCAAGGCAGAGCTGTCGCGCACCCGTTTGCAGTATGAGTTGAAAAGCCGCACGGTGGACTTCTATCGCACGGGAACATTTTTAGTAACTGAATAAATACAACAAGAATGACAATCAATAACATGGACACCCGTATTGAGCGGAAGTCCCGGTTTAAGAAGAAACACATCTATTCCTTGATAGGAATTGCCGTCGGGCTGCTTTGCCTGCTTTGGCTTCTTTTTCGTGATACTTCCTCTTCCCTGAAAGTGGAGAAAGAACGCATTACGATCGCTACCGTGCAGAAAGGAGAGTTCAACGACTACATCCGGGTTATCGGGCAGGTACTGCCGGATCGTATCATCTATCTTGACGCCATCGAGGGTGGGCGCGTCGAAGAACGCCTGATCGAGGAAGGGGCGCAGGTGCGGGCGGGCGACGTGATCCTCCGCCTCAGTAACCCGCTCCTGAACATCGGCATCCTGCAAAGCGAAGCCGACTTGGCCTATCAGGAAAACGAACTTCGCAACACCCGTCTCAGCATGGAGCAGGAACATCTCCGGCTGAAACAGGACCGTATCGGCCTGAGTAAGGAATTGGTGCAGAAGGAACGCCGTTTCAGGCAATACGAACGCCTGTATAAGAAGAACCTGCTGGCCCGCGAAGATTACTTGCAGGCTGAGGAAGATTATGAGGCTGCTCTCGGACAGTTGGCCGTTGTGGACGAACGGATCGAGCAGGACGACCTGTTCCGCAGCAGCCAGCTACAGAGCCTGGATGAGAACATCCGGAATATGAAGAAGAGCCTTGCCTTGGTTCGCGGGCGACTGGAAAACCTGAAAGTGAAGGCTCCCGTCGACGGGCAGTTAGGAAACCTGGAGGCCCAGATCGGCCAGTCCATCGCCCAGGGCGAACGTATCGGCCAGGTGATCACGCCCGAACTGAAGGTGGAAGCCAAGATCGACGAGCACTATGTGGAACGTGTCATGCCCGGTCTCCCTGCGAGCTTCGAACGTGAAGGAAAGAAGTACGATATGGAGGTGACGAAAGTCTATCCCGAAGTGCGGGAAGGACAGTTTCGCACCGACCTGCATTTTGTCTCCGGCCGGCCGGAAAACATCCGTGCCGGGCAAACCTACCACCTGAACCTGCAACTGGGCGATCCCGTGCAGGCGGTGATCGTCCCACGTGGAAGCTTCTACCAGGCAAGCGGCGGCGAGTATATGTATGTGGTGGATGAAGAAGAGAAGACGGCTCGCCGCCGCCCTGTCCGTATCGGCCGCCAGAACCCGCAGTATTACGAGGTCGTGGAAGGGCTGCAACCGGGCGAGAAGGTGATTATTTCCGGATATGACTTGTTTGGTGAGAATGAACGATTAATTTTACGCTGATGGAATATTGGTCTCAAGTAATCAAAAGCCAACGGGCGCGGAAGTCTCTTTCCGCCCTGAATGTGTTCGGTCTTTCCGTTTGTGTTGGCGCGGCGCTGCTGATTATGCTCTATGTACGGTTCGAATTGAGTTTCGATTCGTTCCACGACGGGGATCGCATCTACCGTGTGGAGAGCCGTCTTTATGAAGGGGCAACCTTGACGGATAATTGGGCGACGACTTCTTTCGGGCATGCTCCCGCCATGTATCGCGAGATTCCGGGCATAGAGCAGTATGTACGTGTGACGGCACAAGATCGCGGACAAGAGGTGACGTTCGGTGACCGGCAGTTTATCGAAGAACAGTACTGTTATACCGAACCGGCTTTTTTCGATCTCTTCAATTTCCCGATCCTCAAGGGGGAGAAGGGTGGACAGTTGGTCCGTCCGAATACGATGGTGATTACCGAAAGTGCTGCACGTCGTTATTTTGCCGGTGGTGATCCTATCGGCAAAGTGCTGACTTTCCGTACATCTTCGTCCGAACAGCATTTCGAGGTGACGGGCGTGATTGCCGATATGCCTTATAATTCGCATCTGCATTATGACTTCCTGTTGTCTTATTCGACTATTCCGGAGGCAAGGCGCGATATTTGGTATATCCACGGTGTCTATACGTATGTCCGGCTTGAACCGGGAAAGAAACCGGGCGATATTGAAGCGGCTTTCCATTCCATCTCTGAAAAATATAAGACGGCGGCATTGAAACATAAGGACTGGAGGGTTGAACTGGTTCGTTTGCGGGATATTCATCTGACTCCCCGTAAGTCTTATGAGAAAGAGGCGAAAGGTAGTCGTATGGCTGTACGTATCCTTTCGGTGATGGTAGTCGCCCTTTTACTGATCGGCTGGGTGAACGCGCTGAACCTGACGGTTGCCCGTTATCTGGAACGTGGCAGGGAGTTTGGTATTCGCAAGGCGTTCGGGGCTTCCCGCCGGCAGGTGATCCTGCAAGGATTGCTGGAAGCAGGGTTGTTGAACTTGTCGGCTTTGATCTTGGCTCTCGGGTGGGTCGAGGTACTGTTGCCTTTTGTCTGCCGTTGGGTAGGATTGGATTTTGCTGCCGGCGCGTTCCGTTTGCCGGAATTCTGGAGTATGGCGGCAGCGTGTTTTATAGGGGGAACTTTGTTTACCGGACTGTATCCTTCATTCCTGCTGACACGCATCCGTCCAGCGGATATCATGCGAGGAAAATTACTGCATGGCCGTAAGGGAAACCGGATGCGGAAGATGTTGATTGTGGCTCAGTTTCTTGCTTCTTTCGTTCTGGTTTCCGGTACGTTGGTGGTGATCGGACAGGTTCGTTATATGCAGCAGGAGACTTCTTCCGCTTCTTCGAACCGGGTACTGGTGGTGAAATATCCGGCTTTTACCGATGATATGTCCGTCAAAATGGAGAGTTTCAAGAAACGGTTGGGACAGATACCTTATGTTGTCCGTGTCTCTATTTCCGGTGCTGTGCCGGGCGTTGAGGTGGCGAACTACTTTACCAATCGTCCTTACGGCAGCGATCCATCCGAAGTGAAGCTGATACAGATGTTTGCTGTCGATTATGATTATCTGGCGCTTTATTCGCCGGAAATGCTTTGTGGACGTGGTTTCTCGGAAGCATACGGCAATGAACGGAATAAGGTCGTCCTGAACGAAGAGGCGGTGCGTCTGCTTGGTTATCCTTCTCCGGAAGAGGCGTTAGGAAAGCAGTTGGAGATGGAAGTGCTGGAAGAACCACTCGAAGTTGTCGGGGTTGTGAAAAATTATCATCAGCAGTCGCTTGCGGAACCGTATAAGCCGATCCTCTTTTTCCTGAAAGAACGGGTCCCGTTTATTGCGACTCCTTATATATCCGTCAAGATGGATGGTCCGGTTAATTCTGACCGCTTGGCTGAAGTGGAACAAATGTACCGGACTTATTTTCCGTCCGCCCTTTTTTCTTATTTCTATCTCGATGATTATCAGGATAGCTTGTATAAGTCGGATCGCAATTTCGGTTGGATTTTTGCCAGTGCGTCATTATTGGCAGTCTTTGTGGCCTGCTTGGGATTATGGGTCGTGACGCTTTTTTCTACTCTGGCACGAGTGAAAGAGGTTGGGATACGGAAGGTTTTGGGAGCCGGTAAAATAAGTCTTTTTGTTGTTTTGACACGTGAACTGCTACTTCTTACGGTGCTGGCCACTGTATTGGGACTTCCTGTTTCTGTGGTTTTGATGAACGGATGGCTGGAGAGTTATGCTTTTCATATCGTGTTGCCTTGGTGGGTGTACGGAGTCGCATTTGTGTTGTTGATGTGTGTCGCTTTCTTGACGGTAGTCAGACAGGTGTGGCGTGTGGTTCGGTTGAAGCCGATGCGTATTCTCAGGAACGAATGATTTAAATGAATATAATATGATTAAAACAGAGAATCTGTCTATGGTCTTCACCACCGAGGAGGTGCAGACGAAAGCATTGAACGAGGTGAACATCGAGGTCAAACAGGGTGAGTTTGTGGCCATTATGGGGCCTTCTGGCTGTGGCAAGTCGACCTTATTGAATATCTTGGGAACGCTTGATTCGCCGACTTCCGGCAAATATTTCTTTAACGGCAAGGAGATAGACAAGATGGGAGAGAGCCAGTTGACGGCTTTCCGTAAAGGGAATATCGGTTTCGTATTCCAGAGTTTCAACCTGATAGACGAGCTGACAGTCTTCGAGAACGTGGAACTGCCGTTGGTTTATCTTGGCTGCCGGAAGTCCGAACGCAAGCGGAAGGTGATGGAAGTCCTCGACCGGATGAATATCGCCCATCGTGCCGGACATTTTCCGCAGCAGCTATCCGGCGGACAACAGCAACGTGTGGCGATAGCGCGCGCCGTGGTGACGGATTGTCCGCTGATCCTTGCCGACGAACCGACGGGAAACCTGGATTCGACAAACGGGGCGGAGGTGATGGAATTACTTCGAGAACTGAACGGGCAGGGGACGACGATCGTCATGGTCACGCACTCGGAACGGGATGCCAGCTTCGCACACCGGATTATCCATCTTTTGGACGGCCGGGTCGTTTCCTGAATATTCATCTTTGAAAATCTTCATCATAATGATAGTAACAAACTATTGGAACTGTGCGTGGCGCAGCCTTACTAAAAAGAAAGGTTTCAGTGTCGTCAATATAGTCGGTCTGGCGATCGGCATGGCGGCAGCCTTGCTGATCCTGACCTATGTGGCTTTCGAATACAGCTACGACGATATGCACAGCCGGCAGGATCGTATCTTCAGGGTTGAAGCCCGGTTTTATGAGAACGGGGAGCTGACGGATGATTGGGCCAGTTCGTCTGCCGGCTATGCTACGGCTATGAAGCAAAACATGAGTGCTGTCGAGGATTATACACGTGTCGGAAGCCAGTATTATCCGGAGCAGGTCGTGAAATACAACGAACTGCTATATCGGGAGACAGGTATAGGCTATGCGGAAGCTAACTTTTTCGATTTCTTTGACTTCAAACTCTTGAAGGGAAATAAAGAAAGTTGTCTGGACGGACCGAACAAGGTAGTTATCACCGAACGTATTGCCCGGAAATATTTCAAGGGAGCGGACCCGATCGGGAAAATCCTGATCTTCCGAAGCAATATAGGAGAGGAAGCTTGCGAAGTGACGGGTATAATGGAAGATATGCCGATCAATACGCATATTCGCTATAATCTGCTGATCTCCTACAAGACGCTCCCGAAGTGGATGGATGAATATTGGTATCGCCACGAAGTCTATTCGTATGTCTTGCTGAAGTCGGCGAACCTGAAAACGCAGGTGGAAGAGGATTTCCCAGTAATGGCGGAGAAGTATAAGACGGAAGAGGCATTGAAGAATAAAACTTGGGCGATCCAGTTGACGAACCTCCGCGATATCCATCTGAATCCGCAGAAAGCTTATGAGCCGGAGGTGAAGGGGAATCGTTCTTCTATCTGGGTGTTGATCTGTACGGCACTTGCTATCCTTTGTATTGCTTGGATCAATTATATCAATATGACGGTAGCCCGTTCGATGGAACGAGCCAAAGAGATCGGTATACGTCGGGCTTCGGGGGCAAGCCGGAGGCAGGTTATTTCACAGTTCCTTTTCGAATCGTTGGTGACGAACAGTATTGCTTTTATCCTGGCTATCGGGCTGATGGAGGCGTTGATGCCTTCTTTCAATAACCTGACGGGACGGGATCTGAGTTTTTCCGTCTGGTTTACGACTTCACTGGGGTGGTATCTGTTGCTGATCTTTGCTGCCGGTGTGTTTCTGTCCGGCTTTTACCCGGCGACGGTTTTGTCCGGCATCAAGCCGATCCGGATGTTGAAAGGAAAGTTTACCCATACGCATGGGGCGACGGTCACCCGCAAGGTTTTGGTAGTGTTGCAATACACGGCTTCTCTGGTGTTGCTTTGCGGGACGTTGATCGTGTACGCGCAACTTCAATATATGCGGAATGCTTCTTTGGGGGTACGGGTGGACCAGACGCTGGTTCTTAAGTTCCCGGCGCAATGTGAGGAACTGGCTATGAAGTTGGAGGCATTTAAGAAAGAGGTGGCGTTATTGCCCTCCGTCAGGGCGGTGACGGTTTCTGGTGCAGTTCCCGGAACGGAGGTAACCGACTTCCTGTCCATCGTCCGCGAAAGTGATGTGACGAAGCAGACGCGCCTGTTGGAGATGTTGAACTGCGATGAGTTTTTTCTGGAAGCTTATGATCTGAAGTTCGTTTCCGGCCGTGGTTTTTCCGAAGATTACGGGGGAGATGTTTATAAGATCGTCCTGAACGAATCGGCTGTCCGTACGTTGGGATTCGAATCGTCCGATGCCGCTTTGGGGCAACGCTTGTCTGTCGAAACCGTCGATCAGCCGATGCAGATTATCGGGGTCGTGAAGGATTATCATCAACAATCGCTTAACAAAGATTTTACGCCGATCTTGTTTGCCCTGCATGAGAAATTGAGTTGGATGAAACAACGTTATATCTCTGTCGTTATGGAGAACGGTAACCCGCGTGATCTCGTGAAACAGGTCGAAGGAGTGTGGGAACGTTATTTCCCGGATTCCAGCTATGATTATTTCTTTCTCGACCAGTTTTTTGACCAGCAATACCGACAGGATGAAGTGTTCGGGTTGATTGTGGCGCTTTTTGCGATATTGGCGATCTTTATCTCTTGTATGGGATTGGCTGTTCTGGTTATGTTTTCTTGTTCGACTCGTATCCGGGAGATGGGAATCCGGAAGGTTCTGGGAGCTTCCCGGAGGCAGCTTTTCTTTGAATTGGGGCGAGAGTTCTTCCTGTTGATTGCTATTGCTGTTGTCATCGCCCTTCCGCTTTCGGGCTGGATCATGGGGGATTGGCTGAATCATTATTCGTTCCGCACGGACTGGAAAGCGTGGTTCTTCCTCGTTCCGGTCGTTTTATTGTGTGTGATCTCCTTGCTGACCATCGGTTGGCAAACCGCCAAAACCATCTTTAGCAAACCGGCCCGGTCTTTGCGTTACGAATAAAATACAAATGTACGCTATTTGCTCATCTGACGGCGATAGCGTACATTTAATTTATTATTATATCAAGGACAATTGCATCAAAGTAGCTTTACTTTGGGGCCGTGGACAAAATCTGCAGCGGTTGTTCGATAGGTTTAGATAAATCATTCTATTGGGGCAAACGGCAGTTCCGTATCTTTTCTGTAGCCTGTTCCGTTGAAGGTGGCGATCAGGTCGCCGGTTTCATTGGTGATCCGCACTTCACAGTTGGCGAGCCGCTTGTGGCTGAATGCTTCACGAGCTTCGGCATAAAGGAACCCTTTGCTTTCGGCTTTGAAGAAGTTAATGCTGGATGTAATAGAAAGTGTCAGGCGTGCATGACTGTTTGTTGCTGCTGCAAAAGCCAGATCAGCTAAAGTGAAGATAGCGCCGCCTTGGCATACACCACCGCCGTTGAGGTGTTCCGGCTTTATTTCCATACGGGCTTTGGCATAACCGTTGCCCGTTTCCAAAAGTTCGACACCAGCCAATAAGGCGAACTTGTCGCCTTGAAGAAATTCGTTTATTGTCATGATTATAAAAAATAATGTGCCAATGATAAGAATGAGTGAAGCAGTAAATCATCATTTATGCTTCCTTTCTGTCAAATATCGAACGCTCGTCTTACTTGCTTAACTTCCATTCGGCTCCGTCTTTCGTATCTTTGATATCGAAGCCGATGGCTGTCAGTTCGTTTCGGATCTTGTCCGATGTAGCCCAGTCTTTATTGGCTTTTGCCTGTTGGCGGATGGTCAGCAGCAAATCCATTGCTTTGCCGAATGCCTCGTTGTTGTTGCTTCCGCCCGGAGCTGCTTCATCTTTTATTCCGAGAATATCGAAAACGAAGGTATGGAATACATCCTGTAGCTCTTTCAGGTCTTCGGCCGAGATCGTAGCCTTGCCATCCTTTACGGAGTTGATCGCGCGGGCTGCATCAAACAGATGGGCGATTACAATCGGCGAGTTCAGGTCGTCGTTCATCGCATCGTAGCATTTGCGGCGCAAATCCTTCACATCTACAGTAGAAACGTCGGAGGCTTTCAGCTTCATCAAATGATTATAAGCGTCCATCAGACGTTCCAACCCCTTTTCAGCTGCTTGCAGGGCTTCGTTGCTGAAGTCTACCGTGCTGCGGTAGTGAGCCTGGAGGATGAAGAAGCGGATGGTCATAGGCGAATATGCCTGGCTCAGCACCTTGTTGTCACCAGTAAAAAATTCCTCCAGCGTGATGAAGTTGCCCAATGACTTGCCCATCTTCTGCCCGTTAATGGTAATCATATTGTTGTGCATCCAGTAGTGAACCATATCTTCTCCCTGTGAAGCAACAGCCTGTGCAATCTCGCATTCGTGATGTGGGAAGATCAGATCCATGCCGCCACCGTGGATATCGAAATGTTCGCCCAGATACTTTTTACCCATAGCCGTACATTCGCAGTGCCATCCGGGGAAACCGTCGCTCCACGGAGAAGGCCAACGCATGATATGCTCCGGTTGTGCGCATTTCCAGAGAGCGAAGTCGATCGGATTACGTTTTTCATCCTGTCCGTCCAGTGCGCGGGTAGTATTCAGCATATCGTCGATGTTGCGTCCGGAAAGAACACCGTAATTATGATCCTTGTTGTATTTCTCCACGTCGAAGTAAACGGAACCTTCGCTTTCGTAAGCATATCCGTTATCCAGTATTTTCTTTACCAGTTCGATCTGCTCGATGATATGGCCGGACGCATGCGGTTCGATGCTGGGCGGTAGAACGTTGAGTGCTTCCATAGCGTGATGGTAACGGTTCAGGTAATACTGCACCACTTCCATCGGCTCGAGTTGTTCGAGACGGGCCTTCTTGGCAATCTTGTCTTCACCATCGTCAGCATCATGTTCCAGGTGGCCGACATCCGTTATGTTGCGTACATAGCGTACCTTGTATCCTATATGAGTCAGATAACGGAACAGCAGGTCGAAAGTGATAGCCGGCCGTGCGTGGCCCAGGTGGGCGTCACCGTAAACCGTAGGACCGCAAACGTACATACCCACATGCGGTTCGTGCAGTGGGATGAACTGTTCCTTTTTTCTTGTGAGTGTGTTATAAATGCTTATTGGATGTTCCATATCTATTTGTATTTAAGAGGGGCAAACTTACAATAAAATCGGATAATTTTGAGTAAGTTTGCCCCTAAATAATTGAAAATATAATCAACGAAAGATGTAAGCCATGAAACTAAACTCTGTTTTGACACTTTTATTTATCGCTTTGTTTACGGCATGTAAAGGCGGCGCGTATGACCTGTCCGGATATGGTCTGAAACCGGATACCGGGGAAAATGCTTCTCCGTTGATTGCGAAAGCTCTTCAAGAGATTGCGGCGGAAGTGAACTCCGATACGGTCCGGATACTGTTGCCGAAGGGACGTTATGATTTCTATCCCGAAGGTGCTTCCAAACGTGAATACTTCATTTCCAACCATGACCAGGATAATCCGAAACTGGTGGGACTGGCTTTTGAAAATATGAAGAATGTGATATTTGACGGACAAGGTTCCGAACTGGTTTTCCATGGGCGGATGCTTCCGGTTTCTTTGGTCGGTTCGGAGAACTGTACATTGAAGAACTTTAGTATCGATTTTGCGAATCCACATATCAGCCAAGTGAAAGTGTTGGAGAACGACACGGTCGGAGGCTTGATCACCTATGAGGTCGCTCCCTGGGTGGAGTACGAAATACGCGATAGCAACTTTGTCGCTGAAGGGGAAGGTTGGGAACATGTCCCTGCCTGGGGCATCGCTTTTGAAGGAGATACAAAGCGACTGGTCTATACCACCAGCGATATTAGTGTGGGCAGCAAGCATGTCGCAGAGATTGCTTCCCGCAAGATTCTTGCGCCTTGGAAGAACAAGAAACTGATACCGGGAACGGTCGTTGTGTTCCGTGGATACGGTCGTCCGACTCCGGGTGTATTTATGTATCATGATACGAATACGACACTCGAAAATATACAGGTTCATTATGCTGAAGGAATGGGTCTGCTGGCCCAGATGAGTGAAAATATCACGTTGGATAAATTCTCGGTCTGCCTGCGTGGCAAGGACGATCCACGTTATTTCACGACACAGGCCGATGCGACTCATTTCTCCGGCTGTAAGGGATTGATCCGTTCGGTCGGTGGTCTGTATGAAGGCATGATGGATGATGCCATCAATGTGCATGGAACCTATCTGAAGGTGCAAAAGCGAATAGACGACAAGACGTTGGTCGGCGAATATATGCACGGGCAGTCCTACGGTTTCGAATGGGGGCGTCCGGGCGATGCCGTCCAGTTCATCGAGTCCAAAACGATGGAGGTTTTAGGTGAACAGAACAAGGTGGCTGCGATTGAAGCAGCCGACAAGCCTGACGGCCATGGTGCAAAACAGTTCCGCATTACGTTTGAGAAACCTGTCGATCCCGCCATTAGCGAGGTCGGTACTTACGGTATCGAGAATCTGGAATGGACGCCGGAGGTTTATTTTGCCGATAATGTGATCCGTAATAACCGTGCCCGTGGTTCCCTGTTCAGCACTCCGAAGAAGACTGTGGTCGAGAATAACGTTTTTGATCACACATCCGGTACGGCAATCCTACTGTGCGGCGACTGCAACGGGTGGTTCGAGACGGGTGCCTGCCATGACGTACAGATCCGGAATAACAAGTTTATCAATGCTTTGACAAATCAGTTCCAATTTACGAACGCCGTTATTTCTATATATCCGGAGATACCTGATTTGAAAAGTCAGAAGAGATATTTTCATAGCGGAATCGTGATCGAGGACAACGAGTTCGAAACCTTTGATATGCCGATCCTGTATGCAAAATCTGTGGACGGCCTAGTCTTCCGCAATAATGTGATTAGACAAAATCATGATTATCCGGCTTTCCATTGGAACAACCATCGTTTCTTCTTCCAGCGCGTTGTTAATGTCGAGATCAAGGATAACCGGTTCGACGGAGGGTTTGATGAGGAGAAAGATATAAGGTCTGAGGAATAAAACGTATAGGCAAGATTAAAAAAGGATTAAGGGGTGTGTAAGATACGGACATATTGATTTCAATATAATTTGTATCTGACACACTCCTTTTCAATTATACTCAATGATCCGTCCAATCTCCACTTTCCTTTATCAACTGGACTAATCGTTCTACAGCTTCTTCTTCGGGGATATTTTTCAGGACGCATTCTTTACCTTTATATAGGCTGATCCGGTTCTTTCCGGCGCCGACATAGCCATAATCAGCATCTGCCATTTCGCCGGGACCGTTCACGATACACCCCATGATACCTATTTTCAAGCCTTTCAGATGAGAAGTGGCTTTCTTGATACGGGCGATTGTTGTTTGCAAGTCGTATAAGGTACGTCCGCAACTTGGGCAGGAGATATATTCCGTCTTGCTGATGCGGGTACGGGTTGCTTGCAGGATGCCGAACATACAACTGTCCGTTACCATCGTTTCGCACCCTTCGTTGTGCAGCATGATCCCGTCGCCGAAGCCATCTAACAGCAAAGTTCCGAAGTCGACGGCCGCTTTCAGTTGCAACGCTTCAATATCTGTCTCTCTATAGTCGCGATGCAGGATGACCGGCACATCACAACCGGCTGCCAGCAAGTGATGCATGGCGGCACGTTCGGCGGCGATACCGTTCCGGTGATGTGTGCTCAGGATGACAATTACGGACTTATCCTGCTTCAGCACTTCGATCACGCGGTCGGTCAGATCTCGGTAGGTAAGGCGGATAAATTTCAAGGGAACGGAATAGTCTTTTAACTCGTCTATTTCCGATGCGATAAAGAAAGGATAGGCGTTCGGACGTTCTTTCCAGAAGTGGGCGTCTACCAAAAGACGAAAGTTGTCCGGCAGGTTCTCCGGATCTTCCTTGCCTATGTATATATAGTCCGGCTGTGACGCATGATCAAACTCAAAATCACCGTTGCTACGGTCAGAAATGACAACCGGCGGGAAATTTCCCCCGATTCTTTCCGTCACCCGGCTGTGACGACGATCGGCTGTAACCGGATCATAACCGGGGGCAGGTGAGGCCTCTACAGGTTCATGTCCTTCGCGTTCGAGTATGTAATCAACCAGCTTACGGGCAACAGGGATTTCAGCCTCCGGATCTTCGCTTAAAGAGACGCGGATCGTGTCGCCGATGCCATCGGACAATAGGGCCCCGATTCCGACAGCGCTTTTGATGCGTCCATCTTCGCCATCGCCAGCTTCCGTCACACCGAGATGCAACGGGTAGTACATATCTTCGGCTTCCATTGTTCGGACTAATAGGCGGACGGTTTTCACCATTACAACCGTGTTCGAGGCTTTAATGGAGATTACGACGTCGGGAAAATTCTCATCCCGGCAAATACGCAGGAATTCCATGCATGAGGCAACCATGCCTTCTGGAGTGTCGCCGTACCGGCTCATAATTCGGTCGGACAGCGAACCGTGGTTTACGCCAATACGAATGGCGGTTCCGTGTGCTTTGCAGATGTTAAGGAATGGTATGAAGCGGTCGCGTATCTTCTGTAACTCTGCGGCATATTCCTCGTCGGTGTATTCCAGCAGATCGAACGTCTTTACCTTGTCCACATAATTTCCGGGGTTGATACGTACTTTTTCCACCTCTTCGGCAGCGGCATCGGCCGCGCGTGGGTTAAAATGGATGTCGGCGACTAACGGAGTCGTATATCCGGCTTCGCTAAGTTGTTTACGGATTACACCTAAATTACGGGCTTCACGTTCTCCTTGGGCGGTGAAACGTACATATTCTGCACCGGCTTCGATCATTCGGATCGCCTGGCAGACGGCCGCATCAGTATCCATTGTGGAGACGTTTGCCATCGACTGGATGCGAATCGGATTATCGCCCCCTAACGGAGTATTTCCTATGTTGACAATAGACGATTTGCGACGACGATAGTTAAAAAAATCTTCCATCTTTTTTAGTTGAAAGGTGAAAGTTGAAAGGTGAGAGTTGAAAGGTGAGAGTCAACAAGGGAGGCAAGCGGTATCGAATACTTTGCATTTTTGTTGACTTTCAACTCTCACCTTTCAACTAATTCATTTTATATTTGAAAGAAACCTTAGCCAGTTCTTCATTCGCTTTTACGATTTTCTTTTTAAGGTCTTCCTTATAAGCGGCAAGCTTATCCTGGAGTTGTTCGTCTCCGACGGCGAGCATTTGGACTGCCAGTATACCGGCATTCAAAGCACCGTTGATACCGACGGTGGCAACCGGGATTCCCGGAGGCATCTGTACGATGGCTAGCAAGGCATCCATACCGTCGAGCGTCGAATTGATAGGCACTCCAATCACAGGGACTGTTGTCATTGAAGCGATCACTCCACACAGATGGGCAGCCATGCCGGCAGCCGCAATAATCACTTTGATACCGCGCCCTTTGGCTCCTTTGGCGAATGCTTCCACTTCGGCTGGTGTACGATGGGCAGACAGGGCATGCATTTCGAATGGAATCTCCATTTCGTCAAGCAGTTTGGCCGCTTTTTCCATTACGGGCAGATCCGAAGTACTGCCCATGATAATACTGACTACAGGTGTCATTTCGCAATCATTTGTTCGTATTCGGCGGCAGACATCAGTTCATCCAGTTCAGAGGGATCTGAAACAGATATCTTGATTAACCATCCGTTGCCATATACATCTTCATTCACCAGTTCAGGTTTGTCATCCAACTCGGCATTCGCTTCGATCACTTCACCACTTACCGGCATGAATAGGTCTGAAACGGTCTTTACTGCTTCGATTGTACCAAAAACTTCTTCTTTGGCAACAACTTCGCCTTCTGTCGTGATGTCAACGAAAACGATTTCACCCAGTTCGCCCTGAGCATAATCTGTAATACCAACGTAAGCGACATCGCCATCTACACGGATCCATTCGTGATCCTTTGTGTACTTTAAATCTGCAGGGAAATTCATAATTTTAGTGTTTTTATTAGATGAATAAATAGATATAACTCAAGAATGAGGCTACAAAGGTACATATAAATCCGAGACAAAACCCGGCATATACCTGCATAGGAGTATGTCTTTTCAGAAAGATACGCGAAGTACCGACCAATCCTGCTATTAGGATTACGATGATAAAGGCCCAGTAAGGGTTTATCAAATGGATCCGGGCTACTCCCATAATACCACCTAGCAATCCACCTGTCCCGATCGCATGGGCACTGATCTTCCAGAAAAAATTGATGAGTAGTGCCAGGATTAACGCCACGCAGGCGCCCAGTAACAGGGAGATGAACCAGAACGGCAGCATCATTTTATACATATAGAAAGCGCAGACCATGATTGATGTGATAAAGATCAGATACGGAACCACGCGTTCATGTCTGTCCGATAGCTCCATATCGACCGCCGCCCCGTTTTTTACCATCATAAAGATAAATGCTCCGGGGATAACCGCCGTAGACAGGAACGCTCCGCCTGCGAGCAACAGTTTCATTGCTGGCGGATAAATTGCCAGATATGTGAAGGTGAGAGCCAGCACAACTCCATACGTCACCATCAGCAACGGATGGAACATGCCGGATATGATATTTGAAAATAACCTCATAGCGCTTCAAATTTATATTTCTTTTCTGAGACGTGCAACCGGAATACCCAATTGTTCGCGGTATTTGGCTACCGTACGGCGTGCGATGATATATCCTTTCTCTTTTAGGATGGAGGCCAGTTCTTCATCGGTAAGCGGTTTGCGCTTGTCTTCGCCGTCGATATGTTCTTTCATGATCTTTTTCACCTCTCGGGTGGAAATTTCTTCACCGCTGTCGGTTTGCATCGATTCGGAGAAGAAGTATTTGAGCGGATAAATACCGAAATTTGTCTGTACGTACTTGCTGTTGCTCACACGTGAGATCGTCGATATGTCATATCCGGCCCGTTCCGCTACATCTTTAAGGATCATAGGCCGTAAAGTCGCTTCATCACCGGTGAGGAAGAAGTCGCGCTGCAAAAGGATGATTGTTTCCATCGTACGCTGCAAAGTCTCTTGACGCTGCTTGATGGCATCGATGAACCATTGGGCGGAATCGAGTTTCTGCTTCACAAACTGAACGGCCTCCTTCATCTGGGTCGTCTGGTTCGCTTTGTTGCCGGCATAATCCTGAAACATTTCCGCATATTCACGGTTGATGCGCATGTCGGGAATTCCCCGGTTGTTCATGCTTAGGATCAGTTCGCCGTTGACTGCTTCCACCACAAAATCGGGAATGATCTGGCTCAAAGCTGTTTCCATAGAACCTCCCCAACTGGCGCAGGGTTTAGGGTCGAGGGTTGTGATTTCACGGATGGCCCTTTTTAGGGCGGTTTCGTCGATATCCAGTCCTTTTATGATCTTGTCGTAATGCTTGCGGGTGAACTCTTCAAAAAAATCGGTTAACATCAAGGTGGCCAACCTCGTCTCAGATGTTTTTTCCCGGCGGGCCAACTGGAGCAGAAGGCATTCCTGAAGATTACGGGCACCGACTCCTGCCGGATCAAAGTCCTGTATGATTGCAAGAACTGTCTCTATTTCTTTTTCCGTCACATCCTGTCCTGCCTGGAACACCAAGTCATCGGCTATGGCGGACAGGTCACGGCGTAGATAACCGTCATCATCTATATTTCCGATGATATATTCAGCGATCTTCACCTGCTTCTCCGGCAGATCCCGCAGTCCGAGTTGTTGGAGCAGATATTCGTTCAAGGATTCGCTGACCGAGAAAGGAACGTCCTCTTTCTTTTCCGCCCGCTCGTTCAGTTCACGAAGTTTGTAATCGGGTATGTCGTCCTCACTCATGTAGTCACCGAGTGAAAGGTCGGTATCTGTCTCGCTTTCTCCTTCCATCTCGTTAGCTGCCAACTCCTCACCACCTTCGTCAGTACGGTCAAAGTCATCCGCAATTTCCTTTCCTTCTTCCAAAGCGGGATTGTCTTCCAGTTCATGCTTTATGCGTTCTTCCAGCTCTATGGCGGGGAGTTCCAGAAGCCGGATCAACTGAATCTGCTGCGGAGAGAGTTTTTGCTGTAACTTTTGTTGTAACTGTTGCTTCAACATAATCAAATTCAATAATGAAAGGACAATCACCAGACCGTCCAATGTTAGAACATGCAAATATAACTTTTTACACGGAATGATCTCGACATTCAAAATATAATAGTTCTAAAGGAGGATAGATTAAATTATTATTATTGCCGAAAAGTATTAAAAATCAAAACTATTTTCTACTTTTGCGATCAGATAAAGAATCTTATATGACTCTTAAAGCATCACTATACGATCAGTTGTCCCGGGAAGAATTAATACGATTACTGGAAGCCAGAGATAATGAACCTGACAATGCCGAGATTTATATATCCTCGGAAACGCCGACAATCAAACGTATTATTTCTGAAGTCTTGGCGATCCTTTTCAACGAAGAAAACAAGCCTATCGAAAAAGCAATGAATTTGTTACTGGGCTATTTCAATGCTGATTGGGGTTATGTTGCCATCTTTGAAGAAGACGGGTTTGCGGCCAATTTCACATGTGAAGTAATGAGTTCGTGGGTAAAGATCCCTAAGGATGATCGGAATAAGTTGACATGCGACACAATCCCGTGGATTATTGACACTGTTAAAGCCGGACACGATATCGTGCTGGGAGATATTGCCGGCCTACCTGCCGAAGCGGATATCGATAAAATCCTGTTGACTGAACAACATCTGAAGTCCATGCTGATCGTCCCGCTTACCTTCCATAATAAAGTACAGGGTTTCATCGGTTTCGATTCGATCCGGACGAGCCGTTTCTGGACTGCTTCGGAAGTGGAAGACATGCATATCATTGCTGGTATTTTTTCCATAATAATCGAACGCTGGCAAACCAATTACAACCTGGAAGAGTCGAGAAAACGCATCTCCAAGCTGAGTACAAAGTTTCAGCAGTTTTTCAATAATCTGCCGATCGGGGTGGAATTATATGATGCAGAAGGTTATCTGATCGATATAAACGATGCCGACACTAAAATCTTTGGCAGTTCCCGGGAACAGTTATTGGGAGTCAACCTGTTCAAGAATCCGGCTGTCCCAGAGAGAATCCTTAATCAGATCAAGAAGAAGAAGGCATTCAGTTTTCCACTTGCATACGATTTCAATTGCATCCGGGATACCCGTTACTATAATTCCAATATTTCTGATGAAGTCAAATATCTGATGGTGAAAGGAATTGGGTTGAACGACCGGGAGTTCGGGCATATCGGCTATTTGCTGATTATCTCCGACGAGACAGAAAAACGGGTCAAAGAGGAGCAGACACAAAACAATTTGGCGATCCTAAAAGCAGTTCTCTTGTCCGGTCATTCCCTTATTGCCGAATACGATATCGAAAAGAAAGAATTGTTTGTCAATCCGCTTCTGAATGAAACACCGGAGGATAATAAGCTTTTCAACTACTTGAGAAATAATAGGTATATGACGATCGGAAGTGTACAGCAGATTATTCGTTCGGATGATAATGTCAACCTGCTTTTTCAAGTGATAGAAGGAAAGCAGGATCATTGCAGCTTCGAATGCCGTACCGCTATTGAAAACGAAACGATCTGGATTCGTATCAATGCGCAGGCTTATAAGACGAAAGGGAGCAAGCGGCAGAACAAAATGATCTGCCACATTACTAACATCACGGAAGAAAAACTGTTGGAAGAGAAACTGCACCATGCGGAATACGAAACCCGCCAGTCGGAACTGGAGATACAGAAGGTGCGTGAGGCGGACAAGCTGAAATCAGCCTTTCTTGCCAATATGAGCCATGAAATCCGGACGCCGCTCAACGCCATAATCGGATTTTCCAATATCCTTGCCGAGACTGACGATAAAGAAGAAAAGGAAGAGTTTGTCAAAATAATCAGTAAGAACAGTGATTTGCTCCTTCGTCTGATTACCGATATACTTGATTTTTCCAAAATAGAATCGGGCATTCTGGATTATTCGTTTACCGACACCAGCTTGAAAGATATCTTTCATGAGCAATATCTGGTACACGCGTTGAAAATGCCTGAAAAAGTCTCTTTGATCTGTGACTTTGATGCCTTGCCTGACATTCTCGTCCATACTGATCCGAAGCGGGTTACACAAGTAATATCGAATCTGATCTCTAATGCCACCAAATTTACGGAGGAGGGAAGCATAAGGCTTTTTTACCGTATCGTAGAAGGCTATGTATTGATTGAAGTAATTGATACGGGTATCGGAATATCACCCCAGCATCAACAGACGATCTTCGACCGTTTCGTGAAAGTCAACTCGTTTAAGCAAGGAACCGGTTTGGGCTTGACAATCTGCAAAACCATCATCGAAGCCCTCAATGGGACAATCGGTGTCGATTCGAGGCCGGGAGAAGGTGCGCGGTTCTGGTTTACGCTCCCTTACAACGGATAGCTTCCTGCGTTTCTCGTAGGACGGAAAGGAGGTGCAACCCTAATCCGGCGCAGGGTTCAACCCTTTCGCTTCGCCGAAAAAGAGCATGGCCAGGGTAATATTGCAAACCGGTTCCAGGTTGTAACTATGAATGCGGACACCTGTTTCCCACCTATGAAAATTTATTTCCCCGCAAGAGAAAATAAATTTTCATAGGTGGGAAACAGTATTTTCATAGGTATGTGACTTTTATTCCTCCCAACGAAGGCATTCTGTTGTTGCAGATCAATATCGGAAACTGCCGCCTCCGAGGAACTCACGCAAAAGGGAAGTGCCCGGAAGCCCGACATCGGGGATATAATTAAAGTAACGGAGGAAACGGAGCAAACGGTACGCCTCGGCATTCTCCGGATCGCATTCGCGCACTTCGCCCAAGATCGGTTCGGCTTCCTTGCGCAGGGCGGCCAGTTCATACAACATGGCGCTGTTGAACATCGCATCAGCATTCTCCTGATACGGGAATATCCATTTGTCCTCACCTCGGCGTACGCTGGGCCAGCGTGCGATCGTGTCACGGGCGGAATATCCGCGGAACCGGTAATCGCGGATGATGCGGCGTAAGAGACGGTTGTCGGTTGTCGGAATCCAGTTATGGTTGTCCAACGAGATGGAAGTCAGCACGGATACATAGATCCGGTATTTATAGCAGTCTTCGATCATGGAAGTCAGTTCGGGGTTCAGGGCGTGGATGCCTTCTATCACCAGGACGGAATTTTTCTGCATCTTCAGTTTCTTTCCTTTAAAAACGCGGCGACCTGTCTCGAAATTAAAGCTCGGCACTTCGATCTCTTCACCTGAAAGGAGTTTCTGCAATTCGCTGTTGAAATAAGGCAGGTCGAGCGCATACAACGATTCGAAGTCATATTCGCCGGATTCGTCCTTCGGCGTATCTTCACGGTTCAGGAAATAATCGTCTAATGAAAGTCCGACCGGATGGATCAGGTTTGTAATCAACTGAACCTGCAACCGTTTGCAGAAAGTCGTTTTCCCCGAAGAAGACGGTCCGGAAATCAACACGATGCGGACACCGTTATCGTAGCGGGCGGCAATCTCCTCTGCGATCTTGGCTACCTGCTTTTCCTGCATGGCTTCGGAGACCATGACGACCTCGGATGTCATGCCTTTCTCTATCGCCCGGTTCAGGTCGCCGACGTTGTCCAATCCGACCGTGCGTTGCAGGGTCAGATGCTCCTTGTAAACCTGAAACATTTTATCTTGGCGGATGACCGGTTCCAATTCCGTCGGATTCGTCCTTTGAGGCACACGCAACAACACGCCGTCGAAATAGGGAACCAGGTCAAAATCCTGGATGTAGCCGGTGGAAGGAGTCAGGCAGCCATAGAAATAATTGATGTAGCCATCCAATTCGTAATAAGACGTATAAGGCATACCGGCGCTTTCGATCAGACGGGCTTTGTCGTTCATGCCCCTTTCACGGAACAAGACTGCGGCATCGATCGTGCGAATCGTTTTCAAATGGAAAGGAAGGTCTGCGTCGATGATTTCACGCATCCGTTTCTTGATCTTGCCGATCGTCTCCTCGTCTATGTCTTTACCGTTGTGAATAACGCAATAATAGCCTTTCGAGATGGGATGCTCCAGGTTCAGAGTCGCTGAAGGGAGCACGTCGTTCACTGCTTTCGAGAAAATATGACAGAGGGAACGGACATATGTCCGCATTCCCGAAAGTTGCGTATAGTCGACATATTCAACATCTTTCGGATGCCAACAACGGAAGGTAAGCCCCTCTGTTTTATTATTTACCTGTGCATTCATCGGTCGTAACCGGAGGGGAGCACCAACCAGTGAATAGATGTCCAACAGCGAAGAACCAATGGGAACCTCTTTGTAAGTATTGTTATTTTTGCAATAAATTGTAATAGTTTCAGACATGGTATCTCAGTTATTATTTATACTTTTGTCCCCTAAAGTTAGGAATATTAATCGGATATACATCCACTTAAACGTATTTTAAATGGACTATTCATTTTTTGATTTTCTACGCCTTATAGGTTCCTTGGGTTTGTTCCTGTACGGTATGAAGATCATGAGCGAAGGTCTGCAGAAATTTGCGGGGGACAGTTTGCGCAGGATTCTGACGGCCATGACGACCAACAGGGTTACCGGAGTTCTTACCGGAGTTTTAATTACCGCCCTGATCCAATCATCATCCGCCACTACAGTCATGGTGGTCAGTTTCGTAAACGCTGGTCTGCTCACTCTTACCCAATCCATCGGTGTCATAATGGGAGCCAATATCGGTACGACCGTTACCGCGTGGTTGATCTCGGCTCTCGGATTCAAAGTCGACATCGCGGCTTTTTCCCTTCCTCTACTCGCATTCGGCATTCCACTCCTCTTTTCCGGCAAAAGCTCACGTAAGTCGGTCGGGGAGTTCATTTTCGGTTTCTCTTTCCTTTTTATGGGGCTTCAGGCCCTGAAAGCCAATGCTCCGGATCTCGGAGCCAATCCGGAGATGCTTGCCTTCGTGCAGAACTATGCCGATATGGGATTTTTCTCTATCATCCTGTTCTTGTTTATCGGGGCTATCCTGACCATGATCGTGCAGGCTTCAGCTGCAACGATGGCCATTACGTTGATTATGTGTGCCAACGGCTGGATCGACTACCAATTGGGTGTGGCACTCGTATTGGGTGAAAATATAGGAACAACGATTACGGCCAACCTGGCGGCTTTGACCGGTAATACGCAAGCCAGACGGGCGGCTTTGGCACATCTTGCCTTTAATATATTCGGTGTGATCTGGGTGTTGATTTTGTTCTATCCGTTCACCAATGCCGTTTCTTGGTTCGTCACGAATGTAATGCGCATTTCCGATCCCTCGGTAGCAGTATCCTTCAAACTGGCCGCTTTCCATACGGCTTTCAATATCAGTAATACATTTGTTATGATCTGGTTTGTCGGATTGATAGAGAAGACGGTTTGCTTCCTTATCAAAGGAAAGAAAGATGAGGATGAGGAATATCGTTTACGTTATATTACGGGGGGGATGCTGTCGACTGCCGAACTTTCGATCTTGCAAGCACGTAAGGAGATCACGCTGTTTGCCGAGCGTACGGGCCGTATGCTGGATATGGTGAAAGCTCTGTTCTATGAGAAGAACGAGGATGCTTTCCTGAAAACATATAGCCGTGTCGAGAAATACGAAAGTATCAGCGACCGGATGGAGATTGAGATTGCCAATTATTTGACTTGCGTGGCTGAAGGCCGCTTGAGTTCGGAAGGGAAGGAAGAAATCCGTATCATGCTGCGTGCCGTATCGGAGATCGAAAGTATAGCAGATTCCTGCAATAATATGGCGCGAAGCATCAAACGCCGCAACGAGTTTAAATCGATATTCACAGACGAGCAGAATCATAATGTGGACCAGATGTTGGCACTTACGGAGAAGGCTTTGCATCGCATGATCGAGATACTGAAGAAATCGGAACTTGTACGCGACGATGTCAACCCATCTTACAATATCGAAAATGAAATAAACAATTATCGCAATCAGTTGAAGATCCATAATGTGGAAGACATCAACAACAAGAAATACCAGTACCAGGACGGTGTCTACTACATGGACATCATCGGTGAGGCCGAAAAGTTAGGCGATTATGTACTGAATGTAGTACAGGCGGTTATTGAGAAGAAGATTTAATAGTAAGGAGTGTCGAAACAAAATCCTGCTTGCAAGAGATATAATTTAGGCACGGATTACACGGAAAGAAAATAAATTTATCCGTGTAAATCCGTGAGATCCGTGCCTAAAAGATCATGATAAAGGAATTTTGATATCTCCATGAATCAAAGTGTTACTCCGGATTTGAAGATTGCAATCTCTCTGTAATCATTCTTTTCATTGTTTGTCGGGTTACCACTTGCGATACCAATGATGAACCGGATAAAGCGTTCACGAAGTTCCTCCATGCTTTCGCCCTCTAAAAGAGAACCGGCATTGAAGTCAATCCAGTTTGGCTTGCGGGCATTTAGATTACTGTTGGTCGAAACTTTGACTGTTGGAACAAACGTTCCGAACGGAGTCCCTCTTCCGGTTGTAAACAAAACCAGATGACAGCCGGAGGAAGCAAGAGCCGTACTGGCCACAAGATCGTTTCCGGGGGCACTCAATAAATTCAGTCCCTTTGTCTTTAGCCGTTCACCATAAAGCATAACATCCCGGACAGCTGAAGTTCCGGCTTTTTGCGTACAGCCCAGCGATTTTTCTTCCAGGGTGGAAATACCTCCCGCCTTATTGCCGGGAGAAGGGTTTTCGTAAATCGGCTGTTTGTTCTCTATGAAATAGGATTTAAAGTCATTTATCAGATGAACAGTCTTTTCAAAGACAGCCTTCGATTCGCTCCGGTTCATCAGGATCGTCTCGGCGCCGAACATCTCCGGGACTTCCGTCAGGACAGTTGTTCCTCCCTGTGCTACCAGAAAGTCGGAAAAGACACCCAACAGCGGATTGGCCGTAATACCGGAGAATCCATCCGATCCTCCGCATTTCAATCCTACGCGCAACTCACTTAAAGGAATATCCGTCCGTTTATCCTGTGAAGCGATCGCATAGAGTTTACGCAACAGTTCCATTCCCGTTTCCAGTTCATCATCCACTTTTTGCGTTTCCATAAAGCGGATGCGTTCGGTATCGTAATTGCCAAGCATTTCCCGAAAAGCACCGACTTGGTTGTTTTCGCAGCCTAACCCGACAACGAGAACTGCACCGGCATTCGGATGCAGAACCATGTCCCGTAAAATCTTCCGGGTATTCTCATGGTCGTCTCCCAGTTGGGAACAGCCGTAATTATGAGGGAATGCGACGATCGCATCGACTCCGGTGCCTTGTGTCTCCTGTCGTAACCGATCTGCCAACCGGTGCGTGATGCCGTTGACGCAACCGACAGTCGGAATCACCCATATCTCGTTCCGGATTCCCACTTCTCCATTTTTGCGGCGATATCCTTTAAAAGAAAGTGACTTTCCGGATGGCTGTTCCGGAATAGGTTGCGGATTGAATTCATATTCCCGTAACCCTTCCAGGTTGGTCTTGATATTTTTTTCATTCACCCAGCTTCCGGTAGTTATCACTTCACGTGCATGTCCGATGGGAGCACCATATTTGATGATATGGTCTCCTTCTTTAAAATCCTGTAAGGCTACTTTGTGCCCTGCAGGGATATCCTGCAGGACAACGATTGTTCTGCCGTTGATATCCAAAGATGCGCCGGTCTGTAAATTCTTTACGGCGACCACGACGTTGTCTGCCGGATTTATTTGTATATAAGTCCGCATCAGCAAATTTCTTTAACGACATTAAGCATTCCTTTTTCTTCAATGGCATCCAGGAAACCTTTTACCATATTGGTCAATCCCGGAATGCGGTTCAGGTCTTCTCCCCAAATGGAAGTTGCCGCTAATACGCCTTCGGCGACCTGCCTGGTTGAGCCGGTAGCCCAAAGATTCTGCAACAGTTGAAGAATTTCGGCGGAATCATTCGGTTCGGATTTTGTTCCATCGGCACGGACGTATCCCTTATAATAGGTAATAATGGCAGCCAGACCTAACACCAGTCCTTTGGGTAACTCGCCTTTCCGTTCCAGATAGACTTTCAAGCCTGGCAGGTCGCGTGTTTCATATTTAGGAAATGAGTTCAACATGATGGATACGACCGAATGGTCGACGAACGGGTTGTTAAAACGTTCCATGACGTCATTGCCGAACTTCACCAGTTCTTCTTTCGGCAGATTCAGCGTTTCCAACAATTCCTCGAACATTACCTTGTGGATATATTTCTCCAGCACCTCGTGCTGGCAGGCATCCCGCACGATATTCACTCCGGAAAGCCAAGAGACAGGTGCTAAAACTGTATGAGGGCCGTTCAAAAGGGTTACCTTCCGCTGGTGGTAAGGTTCCTCGCTCGGAACAAACAGCACATTCAAGCCTGCTTTGTCTGCCGGGAACTCTTTGGCGACCGATTCGGGTGCTTCGATTACCCATAAATGGAATATTTCCGCCTGTACGACTAGATTGTCGTTATATTGCAGTTCCTCTTTAATTGAATCGATCTCTTTACGTGGAAATCCTGGGACAATACGGTCGACCAGTGTCGCATATACACCGCAGCATTCCGTAAACCAGGTTTTGAAATCTTCTCCTAATTGCCATAAATCGATGTACTGGTAAATGGTTTCTTTCAGTTTATGCCCGTTCAGGAAGATCAACTCGCACGGAAAGATAATCAAACCTTTGTCTTTTTCTCCGTTAAATGTCTTGTAGCGGTGATAAAGCAATTGCGTCAGCTTGCCCGGATAGGAAGAGGCAGGCGCGTCCTCCAACTTGCAAGCCGGATCGAATGTTATTCCTGCTTCCGTCGTATTTGAAATGACGAAACGTATCTCCGGCTGTTCTGCCAGTTTCATAAAAGCGGAAAAGTCCGCATAAGGATTCAATGCGCGGCTTATCACATCGATCCGGGTAAGGCTGTTGACTTTTTCACCTTTGTCCAACCCTTGAAGATTGACATGGTACAAGCAATCTTGTGCGTTCAACATGTCGACCATTCCCCGGTCGATGGGCTGGACCACCACGACACTGCTGTTGAAATTTACATTCTCGTTCATTTTCTGGATAATCCAATCCACGAATGCCCGGAGGAAATTGCCTTCTCCGAACTGGATGACCCGTTCCGGATGCAGCATTTTACCGGCAGTTTTTTCATTCAACTCTTTCATTTTACTATTTATTTAAAATCTGTTCATTAATGGCAATCAGAGCCGATTATATAAATTCGGGGCCTAATTTAAAAGAAATATCGGATTTATTTAGTATGTTTGCATAAAACTTATCCATAACTGGCAAGAACAGTCTTTTTATACCATGAAACATTTTCTTATTAATGCATTTATTTTATTATCAATTTCAATTATGACGACATCCTGTTCACCAAAGGTCGAAATGATTCCAGCAGAGTTAGCTTATCAGGCTGAAGCGACTACCGGAGAAGGTTCTATCTGGCACCCCGAACGTCACACCTTATTCTGGGTGGATATTGAAGGGCAAACATTATACGAATATCATCCCGATACAAAAGAATGCAGTTCCTGGAAATTCGACCGTATGGTATCGACCGTGGTTCCTGAAACGGACAGTACGGTCATCATAGCCTTGCAAGACGAAATTGTACGGGTAAACCTGCATGACGGCCATACCACTTCCATTGCTCCGATACCTGACGAAAACGGTAAAGTGCGCTGCAATGACGGTAAATGCGATCCGGCCGGACATTTATGGGTCGGAACGATGGGGTTCGGTGCGCCTAAAGGTGCCGGAACTTTGTACACTGTTTCACCTGCCGGAACCGTCACTACGAAATTGAAAAAGGTCACGATCTCAAACGGGATCGTCTGGTCGTCCAACAAGAAATTCATGTATTACAACGATACACCTACCGGCAAAATAGCCCGCTATCGCTACGATGCCGACAACAGGGATATCCTGTTCGACGGTATAGCCGTTACCTTGCCCGCTGGGACGGGAGCGCCCGATGGTATGGCGATCGATAGCGACGACCATCTTTGGGTGGCCCAATGGGGTGGTTATGGCGTTTACTGCTATAATCCCTACACGGGAGAGTTGCTGGCAAAAGTAGAGGTCCCGGCACCGAATGTTGCTTCCTGCGCTTTCGGTGGGAAAAAAATGGATACGCTTTACATCACGACGGCCCGTGCTGGCTTGTCCGAAGAGCAGCTCCGGGAATACCCCTTAAGCGGCAGTGTGTTTTGCTGTAAACCGGGGGTTAAAGGAGTAAGGGCCAACTGTTTCGGAGAATAAATCTCCCGAATATTATTTATCACAAATGTAAACAGCTTCTTAAAATTTATTGTTTACTTTGTAAAACATAGGAAAAGAAAATATGACTAAGAATAAATCTGAAAAGAAAAGTAATAAACCGGGGAAGAAGAAAAGCAGCTCCAAAGGCGAAAACAAACGGATGAAGAAAGAGGCTATGATCAATGCCATCATCAACGTTTTCAAGTCTTCTCCCAAAGAACCTTTTAACTATCGGCAAATCAGCAGTATGATAGGAGTTACCAACCAAGTGCAGAAGTTGCAGGTAGTGGATATCCTGTATGATCTTTCTTCCGACAATTTCATTTCTGAAATAGACAGGGGACGCTACCGTTACAATGATTGGGGAACGACTGCTGTCGGAACCTTTATGCGCCGTCAGAATGGCAAGAATTCTTTTATCCCCGAAGATGGCGGGACACCGATTTTTGTGGCAGAGCGAAATTCCGCACATGCGCTTAACGGTGATAAGGTGAAAATACAACTTCATGCCAAGAGAAAAGGGGCTGACCCGGAAGGTGAGGTTATCGAGATACTGGAAAGCCAGCGACGCTTGATCACCGGTAAATTACAGGTGACCAGAGGTTTTGCTTTCCTTATTACGGAAGACAAGACGCTTGCAAACGACATCTTTATTCCGAAAGACAAACTGAAAGGCGGCAAGACCGGCGACAAAGCGATCGTCCGTATCACCGAATGGCCGGAAGAGGCCAAGAACCCGTTGGGTGAGGTGGTCGATATCCTGGGGACTGCCGGTGACAACAATGCGGAGATGAATGCTATCTTAGCTGAGTTCGACCTACCGTATAAATATCCGGCAAACGTTGAAAAGGCAGCAGAAAAGATATCGGATGCAATCCCGGAAGAGGAAATTGCCAAGCGTGAGGATTTCCGTGGCGTCACGACTTTCACGATCGACCCGAAAGACGCTAAGGATTTCGATGATGCCCTTTCCGCCCGTAAGCTGGATAATGGCAATTGGGAAGTTGGCGTTCATATCGCCGACGTGACCTACTACGTTAAACCGGAAAGCCTGATAGACCGGGAAGCTTTCAGCCGTGCGACATCTGTTTATCTCGTGGACCGTACCATCCCGATGTTGCCGGAACGCTTGTGCAACCAGATCTGTTCGCTCCGCCCGAATGAAGAGAAACTTTGTTTTTCCGTGATTTTCGAGCTGAATAAGAATGCCGAAATCCAACAGTCTCATATCACCCGTACCATTATCAAGAGCGACCGTCGCTTCACTTACGAAGAGGCTCAGGCTGTCATCGAAACCGGGGAGGGTGAATATAAAGAAGAAATCCTGGCACTTAACGGCCTGGCACAAAAATTGCGCGACCGCCGCTTCAAGGACGGAGCAATCGCTTTCGACCGTTATGAAGTCAAATTCGATATAGATGAGAACGGTAAGCCGTTGGGAACTTACATTAAAGAATCGAAGGAAGCCAATAAACTGATCGAAGAATTCATGTTATTGGCAAACCGTACGGTAGCCGAGTTTATTGGAAAGAGTAAGAATAAGACAAAGAAAACGTTTGTCTATCGTATCCATGAACAGCCGGACCCTGAGAAACTAAGAGATTTTTCCGCATTCATTAGCCGTTTCGGTTACAAAATGCGTACGGAAGGGACGAAAACGGATATATCCAAAGGGATCAATAAATTGTTGGATAGTGTACAGGGTAAACCGGAAGAAAATCTGGTGGAGACTTTGGCTATCCGTTCCATGCAGAAAGCCCACTATACGACGGATAATATCGGTCACTACGGGTTGGCAATGGATTATTATACACACTTCACTTCTCCTATCCGCCGTTATCCGGATATGATGGTGCACCGTTTGCTGGAACGCTATCTGGCAGGTGGCCGTAGTGTGATAAAGAACAAATATGAAGAGTATTGTAAACATTGCTCCGAGATGGAAATGGTGGCTTCAAATGCCGAACGTTCGTCCATCAAGTACAAGCAGGTCGAGTTTATGAAAGATAAATTGGGACAGGTATTCGACGGTGTCGTATCCGGTGTCACCGAATGGGGATTGTACGTGGAGCTGAATGATAACAAATGTGAAGGGCTTGTCCCGATTCGTGACCTCGATGACGACTATTACGAGTTTGACGACAAGAACTATTGTCTGCTCGGTCGTAGAACAAAGCGCATTTACCGGTTAGGAGATGCCATCACTGTAAAAGTAGCACAAGCTAACCTGGAAAGGAAACAGCTGGACTTTGCACTGGTCTGAACAATTGACCATTGACAATTTTGTTCGACCTTTGGCCGGTTCGTTACATTTCGAATTGTCACTGGTCAATTGCCCGTTATCAATTCCAGAAGATAAGTCCTGCCACTCCACAAGCAATCAATCCTAATCCCAAAAGAGCATAGAAAATACGGGCGCCTTTGCGTCCTAGCCACCTGACGAATGTCATGGCTCCGCTGGTCTGGAAATACCAGTCGAGATTCAGGATCGCAGCGATAACCGAGAATATCCCTAATGCGATAAAGAGTATCAGGATAAAATATTCGGTAGGTTCCATCTTATTTCACTTCTACGGTGCGGGAACCGTCAGGGTTCTCTGTGATGGCAACTTCCACGACGTCACCCGGCAATAAATCTTCGATCTTTTCCGGCCATTCGATAAAGCAGAGGGCACCGCTATAGAAATAATCTTCCGTGCCTATATCTTCCGCTTCACTAGGTTTGTTGATGCGGTAGAAGTCAAAATGATAGATCAGCTCACCGGTTTCGCTACTGCGATATTCGTTGATAATGGCGAACGTTGGGCTGTTGATGACATCCTCCACGCCTAACTCTTCACAGATAGCCTTGATGAAAGTCGTTTTCCCTGCTCCCATATTCCCTCGGAATGCGAATACGGTACGATCGTCCATCCCGGCAATAAACTCTTTGGCTGCTTGGCGGATCGTATCTAAACTTTCGATTTTAATTGTACGCATAGCTTTGATAATTGGCAATTGACAATTGCCAATTCAGAGAGAAAGAGAATTGGCAACCGGCAATTGGTGTTTATGGTTGCAAAGTTAAAACAATTGGCAATTAACAATTGCCAATTGCCAATTATTTTGCAGTTGTCAATCATTTTACCGTCATCGTGATGAAAGGAACCAACATTTCCTCCATTGAAATACCACCGTGCTGGAATGTATTCTTATAATAAGAAACGTAATAGTTATAGTTGTTCGGATAAGCGAAAAAATCGTTGTTCATCGCAAAGATATATTTGCTGCTCAGGTTTGGGGAAGGTAACCCCGCTTTGTCGGGAAAGCGGATGTCAAACACGTCCTTCGGATTATAATTCAAGTTCTTGCCCACCTTATAGCGCAGGTTGGTATTTGTATTCTTATCACCTATCACTTTCTCCGGATTATCGACGCGGATAGTACCGTGGTCGGTCGTAACGATCACTTTATACCCTTTTCCGGCGATACGCTTGAAAAGTTCCAGCGTGCCCGAATGCTGGAACCAGGAGCGTGTCAGGCTGCGATAGGCCGCTTCGCTCTGGGCCAGTTCGCGGATCATCTTGTTTTCGGTACGGGCGTGGGACAGCATATCGACAAAGTTCAGTACCACCACATTCAGCTGGTTATGAAGGAGGGAAGGGACGATATTCAGTAATTTGTCGTTATACTGCGAATCATGTACCTTATGGTAGGAGAACGTATATTTCTTACGGAACCGCTCGATCTGCGTTTGGATAAGCGGTGCTTCATTCAGGTTTTTCCCTTCCTCGCTATCCTCGTCCACCCAAAGTTCCGGAAACATCTTTTCGATCTGCAAGGGCATCAGCCCGGAGAAGATCGAGTTGCGGGCATACTGTGTGGCGGTCGGAAGGATGCTGTAGTACAGGCTTTCGTCGAACGTATAGTATTCGGCAAGCAGATCTTTTACTTCGCGCCACTGGTCGAGACGGAAATTATCGATCAGGATGAAGAATACCTTATCCCCGTTGTCGAGCATCGGGAATACTTTCTTTTTAAACAAATCCGGGCTCATCAGCGGACGGATTTCAGGATGCTGAATCCAGTCCACGTAATTCTTTTTGACAAATTTACCGAATGCGTTGTTTGCTTCCTGTTTCTGCATGCGCAGCATGTCGGTCATCGGAACTTGGCTGTTTTCCAATTCGATTTCCCAATAGACGAGCTTCTTGTATACCTCCATCCAGTCATCGGTTGTCAGCGAGTCGTTGATCTGCATGCCGATACGCCCGAACTCCTGCTGATAGCCGACAGTCGTTGTTTCGGATATGATTACGTTCTTGTGGACATTCTTCTTGATAGACAAGAGCAACTGGTTCGGATTGACCGGTTTGATCAGGTAATCAGCGATCTTGTTACCGATAGCCTGGTTCATGATGCTTTCTTCCTCGCTCTTGGTCACCATGACGACAGGGACATCGGGATTGATCGCCTTGATCTGCGCCAATGTTTCCAATCCGGTAAGCCCCGGCATATTCTCGTCCAGAAAAATAATGTCGAACGATTCTTCCTTACAGCATTCGATGGCGTCCTGCCCGCTGATTACCGGAATCACTTCATATCCCTTGTCCTGCAGGAAAAGGATGTGGGGCTTTAACAAATCTATCTCATCGTCTGCCCAAAGCACTCTGTCTTTCTTTGCTGCCATAGTTTTATCTTTCTTTTTTGAAGATGAACAAACCGGGTTCATCCCTACAAATGTATGATATTATAACGATATACCCCTTTATTTTGTATGTTCTTCCCTCATTTTTTAGTCTCTTTTGTATTACCTTTGTATAATATAAACGAGTTAACTGTACACGTATGAGACTATCCGTATTTGCCTTGGTCTGTCTGTTCCTTACTGCATGTGCCACACGGGAAAAAGGGCGTGAAAGAATCTCTTTCAACCAAGAATGGCGCTTTGCCCTGACTGAAAAACAAGCCAATGCGTCCGCTCCCGATACGGATGACAGCAATTGGCGAGTCCTGAACTTGCCTCACGACTGGAGCATCGAGGCGGATTTTTCTCTCGATAACCCGGCAACTCCCGGAGGCGGTGCGCTGCCCGGTGGAATGGGGTGGTACCGGAAACACTTCAAACTGCCTGAAAGCGACAAGGGAAAAGTGATCTATATTGATTTCGACGGCGTTTACCGGAACAGTAGAGTCTGGCTGAACGGACATTTGCTAGGTTTTCGTCCCAACGGATATGTTTCGTTCCGTTATGATCTGACACCGTATCTGAATTATGGAAAGGAGGAGAATGTCTTGGTTGTCCAGGCCGATAACAGCGACCAGCCTAATTCCCGTTGGTATTCAGGGTCCGGCATTTACCGGAATGTATGGTTGGTGAAAACCGGACAAGTCCATGTGGACAATTGGGGGACAAACATCACTACTCCGGTCATGAATGCGGACAAGAGTACGGTCGAGATTGAAACGACTTTGAAAAACGAGGCATCCGATGTGACCGTGGAAGTTTCTACCCTGATACAAGACAAGGAAGGAAAGACCCTCTACCGGATATCCTCCCCGGCCGAGATAGCCGCAGGAGGGAAGAAAATCGTTACACACACGATAGAAATGTTCTATCCTGAACTATGGAGCGTCCGGAATCCTTATCTGTACACCGCCATAACCGAGGTGAGAGTCGGCAATAAACTGACGGATCGCTATCGAACCACATTCGGCATACGCAAATTCGATTGGGACGAGCATACGGGATTCTCCTTGAACGGAGAACCGACCAAAATATTGGGCGTCTGCCTGCATCATGACTTGGGATGCCTCGGAAGCGCGGTCAATCCGAGGGCGCTCGAACGTCAACTGCAAATGATGAAAGACATGGGTGCCAATGCCGTCCGCACCAGCCATAACCCGCCGGCACCCGAACTGCTCGATATCTGTGACCGGATCGGATTGCTGGTGCAGGACGAGGCTTTCGATATGTGGCGGAAACGGAAATCACCGTACGACTATGCCCGATATTTTGACGAATGGCATGAAAAAGACTTGACAGACCAGGTCCTGCGCGACCGTAACCATCCGTCCGTCTTTATGTGGAGCATTGGAAACGAAGTACTGGAGCAATGGCAACATGCCGATGCCGACACGCTCAGTCTCGAAGCCGCCAACTTGATCCTCAATGCAGGCCATCCGGTGGATGACAAGATCTTGTCCGATACCGCCATGAGCGTACAGGGATTGATCGCCCATTCGCTGGCGGCGATCGTCAAGCGCCTGGATAAGACGCGCCCTGTCACTGCAGCCAACAACGAGGCGACACCGGGTAACCTGATCTTCCGTTCGAATGCATTGGATGTATTGGGATTCAACTATCACGAAAAGAATTACGAGCCGTTTCCGCAGAATTTTCCGGGCAAGACGTTAATTGTAAGCGAGTCTACTTCCGCCCTGATGACACGCGGCTACTACCAGATGCCGTCCGATTCGATGTATGTCTGGCCGAACACCTGGCGGGAACGGTTCGATCGTCCCGAACACCTTTGCTCGGCTTATGACAACTGCCATGTGCCTTGGGGCTCGACCCACGAGGTGACTTGGCGGGAAGTCAAACGGTTGCCTTATGTTTCAGGTATGTTTATCTGGATGGGCTTTGACTATCTGGGTGAACCGACACCTTACTGGTGGCCGAGCCGTAGCAGTTTCTTCGGTATTGTCGACTTGGCAGGTATTCCGAAAGATGTCTATTATATGTATCAGAGCGAATGGACCGACACGCCGGTTCTTCACCTTTTCCCGCACTGGAACTGGAAAAAGGGAGAGACTGTCGATATCTGGGCCTACTATAACCAGGCGGACGAAGTGGAGCTTTTCCTGAACGGCGAGAGCCTGGGTGTCAAAAGCAAGCCGGACGATGCTTTCCATGTCTGCTGGCGGGTCCCTTTTACGCCGGGTACGTTGAAAGCCGTTTCCCGTAAGGACGGTAAGGAAGTGCTTACACGTGAAATCCGTACGGCCGGCGAACCTGCCCGGATCATGCTGATCCCCGATCGTTCCGCCTTGCACGCCGATGGCACGGATCTTTCATTCGTGACCGTGGAAATACAGGACAAAGACGGAAACCTGGTGCCGGATGCCGACAACCTGCTTCGCTTTACGGTTGAGGGGGACGGCTTTATCGCCGGGACAGATAACGGAGATCAGAATGATCCCGTCAGCCTTAAGAAACCGGAACGCCACGCTTTCTACGGAAAAGCAATGGCGGTCGTACAAAACACGGGCAAGGCAGGAACCATCCGGTTGAAAGCTACGGCGGAAGGCCTGCCGGATGCAATCGTGGAAATAAAGGTAGGAGAATAAGAGGGACAAGGCTTGGTTGCAGAACTTGTTTTTGCGGAATCCTCTGTCACTCTATCACACTTTACCATGCGGGTTTTGATAATCATGGTGCGTAGGAGTGATAGATGTCATATTTGTCTATCACTTATGTATCACCGGTTTTCTGAAAGTCATAGTCTTTGTTTTGCAATATAAGCATAGATTAATCAATTAGTTGGTATGTTTTGTTTCCATACATTCGGGTGTCTGGAGCAGAAACATCCGGGTGTAACCGCCCCATACACCCGGATGTTGAAAGGTGCAAGATGGGGGTGTCTGTGATCATTTCTGCTTGTTTTCGGTACTTTTCTTGCTTGTTTTGAAGAAAAAGCATCATAAGGGAGCCAAAACACTCCGGTGTGGATGCATATAGGTGTACTTAGTATAATTTAAAGAATAATGGAACTTCCAGGAGATGGTAATCAGGGATATTTATGTAAATTTGCCCGGAAATAAAAGAGTTTATGGAAGTAAAGATCATAAATAAGTCACACCATCCGCTGCCGGGATACGCGACTCCGCTGTCGGCAGGAATGGACATTCGTGCAAATCTGACGGGACCGGTAGTGTTGAAACCCCTTGAACGGAAACTGATTCCGACCGGATTATATATCGCGCTGCCGGAAGGCTATGAGGCACAGATGCGCCCCCGTAGCGGCCTGGCATTGAAGCATGGCATCACATTGCTGAACACGCCGGGTACTATCGATGCGGACTATCGCGGCGAGATCGGCATAATCCTGATAAACCTCTCTTCCGAACCGTTTACCATCAATGACGGGGAGCGTATTTGCCAGATGGTGATCACGGCTCACAGCCAGGTCGTCTGGCAGCCGGTGGAAGTGCTGGACGACACCGAACGGGGAGCCGGCGGCTTTGGCCACACGGGGAAATAATTAAAAATTAAGAATTAAGAATTAAAAAATATGGGAGGGATGCTAAAGTCTCTGATCTCGATATCTTTTCTGTTATTCCTGATCGGGAGTCCGCAATCGTTGAGGGCGCAGGATCAGGAGGCGAAGGTGGAAATATCGTCGAAGCCGAATAAAGTGAGTGCCGGGGATCAGCGGAAGTTCGATTACTTCTTCTATGAAGGGCTGAACCTGAAGGCAGCCGGGAAATTCGATGCCGCTTATGATGCCTTTAACCATTGCCTGGCGATCGATTCGACTGCGTCGGCTGTCTTATATGAACTTTCTTCGTTTTATGCCCAGCTGAACCGTCCGGAAAAGTCGCTGGAGATGTTGCGGCGTGCGGTGGCTTACAGTTCCGATAATTTTACCTACCGGCTGGCGTTGGCGACAATGAGCCGCAACCTCGGTATGTTCGGCGAGGCGTCGGACGAGTATGAGAAGCTTGTAAAAGATTATCCCGGAAAACCGGAGTTGAACTATTACTTGGCGGATGCGCTTACGCAGGAAGGTGAAATCGGGAAGGCGATCGATGCTTATGACGCCCTCGAATCGTCTATAGGCATGAGCGAGGCGCTTTCCATGCAGAAATATAAATTGTATAATGCGTTGGAGCAGAACGATAACGCGTTCAAAGAGGTGGAAAAGCTTGCCGCCAAATTCCCGATGGAATCCCGCTATCAGATCATTTTGGGGGATCTCCACTTGGAAAAGAATGATACGGTCAAAGCGTTGAAATATTATCAGAAAGCACACGAAATCGATCCGGAAAGTCCCTATTACATTGTCTCTATGGCGAACTATTATGAAGTCGTCGGTAATAAGGACGCCGCCGAGACGCAGATACGCAATGCATTAGTGAACGAGAAATTGGATGTCGAGACGAAAGTCGGTATCCTGTCCCGTTATATTCTCAAACTGCAGCAGACGAAGAAGGGGACCGAGAGTGCGAATGCCCTTTTCCAGACATTACTGGAACAGCATCCGGAAGATACCGATCTGAAACAGATGTACGGCAGTCTGCTGGTTGCGCAGGGGAAGACTGATGAGGCCCGTTTCCAGTTTCAGCTGATTACCGAGATGGAACCTTCGAATGCTGCTGCCTGGCAACAACTCTTGAATCTGGCGTTGAAGTCGGAAGACATTCCCGAAGTGATCCGTATCTGTACCCGTTGCCAGGAGCTTTTCCCCGATGCACCGGAGTATTACTTTTATCTTGGGATCGCTTATTTCCAGCAGGAAAAGTATCAGGATGCACTGGATACATACAAAGCCGGCCTGGAGATTATCCCGGAGACGAACGTCGGGTTGAAGTCTGATTTTTACGGACAGATAGGCGATATCTACTATCAGATCAAGAATATGCCGGAAGCCTATAAAGCGTATGATGAAGCGTTGAAGTACAACGACAAGAACGTGGTCGTCCTCAATAATTACGCCTATTTCCTCTCGCTGGAAAAGAAAGATCTGAAAAAGGCGGAACGGATGAGTGCATTGGCAGTCAAACTGGAACCGAACAATTCGACATATCTCGATACGTATGCCTGGATATTCTTTGTACAGGGAAACTATACGCTTGCCAAGATATACATAGAGAGCGCGCTTGCCAACGATACGACCAAAAGCTCCGAGCTGGTAGACCATTACGGCGATATCCTCTTCATGAGCGGCGATAAGGAAAAGGCGCTTGAACAATGGAAGAAAGCGAAGGAGATGGGAAAAGAAAGCGATGTGCTGGATCGCAAGATAGCAGAGGGAACCTATATAGAAGAGGAGGTCAAGAATGAATAAGATAAGCCTTGCCTTTGCGCTGGTCTTTTTTATCGCCCTGTCGTTCACAGGTTGTAAATCGACCAAGAAAGTCGGTACGGTCGAAGCGGGCGGGGCGAAAGCGCATAACGAGTTCTTTACGCTTATGCAGGAGCAGGCGTTCAAGTATGAAACCCTGACTGCACGCCTGAACGTGGACTTGAACTTGCCGGGCAACAATATGAGTTCGCGTGTGGATCTGAAGATGGTAAAAGACAGTGCTTTCCAGTTGTCCGTGCAACCCTTTTTAGGTATCGAGGTTTTCCGCGCCGAGATCAGTGTGGACAGCGTAAAGGTAATCGACCGTATGAACAAGCGCTATGTGGCTGACAATTATGCCAACCTGAAAGGGCAGACACCGATCGAGTTCAATTTTTATAATCTGCAGGCACTTTTCACCAACCGTCTGTTCCTTCCCGGACAGCAGGGGATCAGCCCGAAGCTGTACAACCGCTTTAAGCTGAAGCAGGACGGGCCCGCAGCCGAAATACAGGTAAAAGACGTGATGGGGTTGCTGTACACCTTTATGGCGGACGGGGAGGAGAAGATTCTCTCAACCTGTATTTCCGAACCTTCGGACCGTTATGCCTTGCAATGGGATTATGCTGATTTTCGCTTGGCAGACGGACAGCCTTTCCCGATGAGAATGGATGTGCAGGTGATGAAAGATGGTACTTCGCAAGGAGGAGTCACGTTGCATTTCTCCCGCATGCAGACGGATGTCCCGGTGAAAATGGATTTTTCCATTCCTGCCAAATATAAACGTATCACGTTGTCTCAGATCATCAAATCGTTGAGTATTAATAAAATGTAAGATGAGATACTTCTGGTTCGTCATATTCATGCTGTCGGTCGGTTCTGTTTCCGCACAGAACTCGGCAAGAGTACGCGAACTCGAAAAGCAGCGTAAAGCTGCACTTGCCGAGATCGAGATGACCAGCCAGCTGTTGGACGAGACGCGACAGACGGCGCGTAACTCGCTGAACCGGTTGAACCTGCTCTCCAAACAGATCCTTTCCCGCAAACAGGTCATCAGCCTCCTGAATCAGGAGATCGGGGAAATAGACAAGCAGATAGCCGCTTCCCGCCGGAACATCTCCCAACTGGAAAGAGAGTTGGAAAATAAACGGCAGAATTACGGTAAATCGGTTCAAAGCATGTACAAGCGCCGCAGTTCACAGGATAAGTTGCTGTTCATCCTTTCCGCCGACAATTTCGCCCAGTCTTTTCGCCGTATGCGTTACCTTCGCGAGTATGCCGACTGGCAGAAGAAGCAGGCATCCGAAATTATCGGTAAGCAGAAGGAAATTGCTGGCAAGCAGAAAGAACTGGAAAAGACGCGTGCCGAGAAAAACACTTTATTGGGTGCGCGGGAGGATGAAAGCCGTAAGCTCCAGACCGAGGAATCGAGTCAGAAAGAAGAGGTGCAGCAGTTAAACCGGAAACAGAAACAGTTGCAGGCCGACCTAAAAAAGAAGAAGAAGCAGGCTGATGCCTTGAACCGCCAGATCGAAAAGCAGATAGCCGAAGAAATCGCCCGCGCTGAAGCCGAAGCCAAAGCTGCCCGCGAACGGGCGGCCCGTGCTGAAAGGAACCGTTTGGCACGTGAAAAGGCAGCTGCTTCAGGAAAGAAAGTCCCTGAAACAAAACCGGAGGCGGATCCGGCCCGCGAAGAACGTGTCGCCGATACCAAAGGCGGTTATGCCATGACAAAGGCCGAGAAGCGCTTATCCGATGATTTTGCAAGCAATAAGGGGCGTTTGCCTTATCCTGTGTCCGGCCGCCATACGATTGTCGCTGCCTTCGGCGAACAGCAGCACCAGGAATTGAAGTATGTCCGTACGAATAACAGCGGTATAGACATCCAGACCGCTCCGGGTACGGATGCCCGCGCCGTGTTCAATGGTGAGGTGACGCGTGTGTTCGTTGTTCCGGGATATAACAATTCGGTCATTGTCCGCCACGGTAACTATTTGACGGTATATAGCAACTTGAGCCAGGTCTATGTGAAGGCAGGCGATAAGGTGAGTACCCGCCAGGCGATCGGAAAGATCTTTACCGATACAGAGGACGGCAATGCCACAATCCTTCATTTCCAGCTTTGGAAAGAAAAGACGAAACTGAATCCGGCTCCGTGGCTGGATTGACGAAAAGGCGCATTGAGGCTGACCGGGGGCGCGTCACGACAGATGTAGCAGGTGTGTCAGGGCTGATCTCCGTCATGTGTCAACCGGAGTTTCCGGAGTGCGAACCTCACATCCTCTTTATTGATCAGAAAGTCCTTTGGGCGAGTTCCTGTTTTCCAGCAGAAAATAATCATGGAGAATGCCAGCATGGTGCTGAATGCGATACTGGAACTGATGGCCGATCCGAACACTCCGTAGTGCGGGATCAGCAGGTAGCCCGAAACAAGCAGGCTTATCAAACCAACAAAAGAACTGCCCGTGCTGTAACGTATTTTGCCGCTTCCGGTAAAATATTGGCATAGTATGCTGTTGCAGGCCAGTGCTATGATTCCGGCCGACAACCCTGTTATGACGTTGTGCATCCCTACGAACTCGGCACTGAACAGATAATCCGTATAGATCCATTCCGGTATCAGAAGAATGCAGCCGGTCGCAAGTGTGATGGCACAAAAAGTTAGTTTGAAGAACCGGAGCGTGATTTGTTTTTGCTCGCCGGGTTTATGTGTCCGGGCAACGCGGCTGTACGTGATAAAGCCGATGCTGCGATTGATATGCCAGACGCTCTCGGAAATCTTGGTTCCCGCATCCAGCAGTCCGACGCTTCCCAACCCGGCAAACCGTTGGATCAGGAAATAGTTGAGGCGGGTAGTCAGGATCTCGGCAATATTGTCCGCACTTCCCCAAAGCCCGTAAGCAAACATCTCTTTCAAAAGAGCGTATTGGGAGCGTCCCTTCCGGGGATCTGCCTCTTTTTTGTTCAGAAACGGCAGGAGTAGGAAAAGGCTGACGAGAAACGCGATACCGTTTGTGAAATACATTCCCCACAGGTAAGCGGTTACGTTCCGTATCTTCAATCCGTAATAAAGGAATAATAAGACAAAAAATAGTAATCCTCCTTGCAAAACAAAGGTCAGGTTGAACCCGAAAATCTGATTCTTTCCCAACAGGAAACGGGAGTTTGCGGCAACGAGGGAGGTCAGAATGGAAAGAATATAAATATCAAGGGCGTGCCCTTCGGGAAGTACTCCGAGGATGGCCATGCTGCCGCAAGCGATGCCAGCTCCGGCGGGTGTCCAGCAGTAAGAGGGTAAAAATACGGCTTGCATGGAATAGCGGTTCATGAAATAGACGATCGTATTTCCCGCCAATATTCCGCAGAACATGGTGGCGATTCCTACTATCGCCAGAATCAGCCCGACCAGTCCGACTCCTTCGACACCCAATACCTTGGCATTGATAAAGATCAGTGCCAAGTTCAGGATGGCGATTAGGTAACGTGTGCCGATGGTTGTGAAGAGGTCCCTCATATTAATTGAAAGTTTGAAGAAAGAGAGGATGCGGTAGAATGATCTTGCTCTTTTTCAATTGTCAATCGTCAATTGGTCGAGCAGCTTGATATACATATCGATTGCTTCCCGTATCTCCATCAGGCCGATATATTCGTCGGCGGCATGGGAACGGGCGGAATTTCCCGGTCCGATTTTCACGGAAGGGAAGTGCATGAGGGCCTGGTCGCTCAAAGTAGGCGAACCGAAAGGCTCTTTTCCCATCATGACGGCACGGCGTACGAACGGATGTTGCAAATCTGTACGGGTGGAGTTGAGGCGGAAGCTGCGGGCTTTTATTTCGCAGCCGACCTGCGATTTGATCAGTTCGAACAGTTTTTCGTTGGGATAGAATTCGTTTGTCCGGATATCGACGGTGAATTCGCAGCGGTCCGGAACGACATTGTGCTGTGTCCCGGCGTGGATAATCGTGACGCTCATTTTCACCGGTCCGAGGAAATCGCTTTTTTCCGGGAACTGATAGGTGTTGAACCATTCGATGTCTTTCATCGCAAGCGTGATCGCATTGATCCCCTCGTTCCGGGCGGCATGTCCTGCCTTGCCGGTGCTGACACAGTCCAGGACCATCAACCCTTTTTCGGCTACGGCCGGTTGCATGCCGGTCGGTTCGCCGACAACGGCGAATGCGATAGGGGGAAGGTCGGCAAGAGCGCTTTCCAGCCCGTTCTTGCCGGAAACTTCTTCTTCGCATGAAGCCAGGAAGATCAGGTTGTAGGGTTGTTCCTTCCCTGATAACACCCTGAATGCTTCATAAAGAGAGACTACGCTCGCGCCGGCATCATTGCTGCCAAGGCCGTACAGACGCTCGTCTTCCGTCTCCTCCGGATTGAACGGATCTTTCGTCCAGCCCGAAGCCGGTTTGACAGTGTCGATATGGGAGTTGAGCAGCAGGGTAGGCTTGTCCGGATCAAAACCGGGAGCGATCAGCCACAGATTATTCCCTTTGCGGTTCACCTTATACCCGGCTTTTTCCCAGCTCTGCTTGAGAAAATCAGCCGTTTCTCCCTCCTCCCTGCTGAAAGAAGGACGTGAAATCATCCCTTTTAATAGGTCTATTGCGTCGTAGTACATGATTATGTTTTATTCCGTTAATATTCTATCCACCGTCTCCCTGTCTTTTTTCAGTTGGTCGATCAGTTGGTCGAGGGTGTCGAATTTGATGTCACCTCGTACGTGTTGTATGAACGCGACTGTTATTTCGTTATTGTAGATGTCGCCGGAGAAATTGAGGATGTTTACTTCCAGCGTGATGTTGTCCCCGTTGTCCAGGGTCGGGCGGTTACCGATGTACAGCATTCCCTTGTAGCGCAGTCCGTTCAGATATACCCGAACGGCATATACGCCGATACCCGGAATGATCTTGAAAGGCTCGTCCACTTGGATATTGGCGGTCGGGAAACCTAATTTCCGACCGACCTTATAACCGCTGACGATGCTTCCCTTCAGCCCGTAAGGATAAGTCAGCAGATGAGCCGCCTCCTCCACCCGGCATTCCGCAAGGAGTTTCCGTATTTCGGAAGAACTGACGGCCGCCTCTCCTTCGCTGTATTGCGAAGCTTTGATAACCCGCATGTCGCAAGCCTCGCCATACGTTACATACTGCTCGAAGCCATCCTCGCGGTTATACCCGAAACGGTGGTCGTAGCCGATCAGCAACGTGTCCACATGCAACCGGTCTGCCAATACGGTAGTGATAAACTCTTTTGCCGTCAGGCGGGATAGTTCGAGGGTGAAGTCCAGCACGATACAATAGTCGATCCCGGTGGAAGCCAAATGTTTCAATTTCTCTTCGAACGAATTGAGCAACTTCGGCTGATAGTCGGCATGCAGGACAGCACGGGGATGTTCGGGAAACGTGATGACGGCGGAAGGCAATCCGGCGGCTTCGGCCACCTGCTTCAGTTCGTGAATCAGAAAACGATGTCCCAGATGAACTCCGTCGAAAAAGCCGATAGTGGCTACCAGCCTTTTCCCTTTCAATGTCTCCGTGTCTCTTACAACTATCATCTTTTCAGTCTTAGGTGCTTATAATTATATCTACAAAAGTACATAAAAACTGCGAGTAATAATAATACGGAAATAAATCGTACATTTGGAAAGTGATTTGAACGAAAAACATTTGTATTAAGTTTATATGAAAAAAACATGTATCTCCCTATGCCTGATCGTCTTTGCCGTACTTCAGGCATACGCTGCATCTTCCTGGAAAGAGACAAGAACGGTCGTCTTTACTCCCGCAGGAAGTGAAAAAACACATCTGCTCCAACCCGATCAGAGTATCTCCGAAACCGTTACGTTCGGACAGTCCGGAATCCCGACGCGAAAATTTTTGCGTGTGATCGGAGGGGTGAAGATGCCTGCTCCTTTCCAGAACAGAGGTGAAGAAATGTTCCGCCGGTCCGAGTTTTATATTGACGACAACTTGGATTCGGTGATCCGTAAAAAGGACCGTTATTCGCTTTATTTCAAAGGCGAAGACGATAATTTCGAGCGCCATGCCTATTACCGCATTTCCGGTAAGTTGCTGAAACCGGGTGAACTGACGGTAACGCTGCCGGTCGTGAAGAAACAGGGTTTGACTGTTTCCGGGAATGGTGATTTCGGAGTCGAGATCGAATTGTTCTACCGGAAACCGGGACGGGCGGCTGACGATATCTATGACAAGCCGGATTCTGTGCTTTACATGCCGGTCCCGGAAGGTACGGGAAAATATCAGACGGTGTCTGAGACATTCACATTGCCGGAAAATGTGGCTTGTGCTTTCCTGCGTATCGGCGGGACGCATTTCAGCGGCGAATGTTGGGTGGAAGCTCCGCGCCTGATACAAAACAAGAAAGCGGTTTGCTCCATACCGTTCACCAAGTTTGCCCAAAAACCGGACAACTACAACTACTGGATCGGCTGTAACCTCTCAACCCGCAGCTGGCCGATGTGGAAGCTCGAATTTAACGGGGAGACGCTTTTCGAAGGAAACATCTTCGACCGCGCTTCCAATGTGGCGGACTTCTATATCCCGCTTCCGTCTTCCTTGCATGGCAGTGGAGAGATGAAGCTGACGCTCCGGAAAGAGCCGCATCGCGCTGCTTATCCGTATGAACTGCGCGGCCTGGAGATCATCGAAGAGACCGCACGCGATTTTGAAGTCGTTTCCGTTCCTGAATATGTTGCCAAAAACGCCTCTTTCGGTATATTGGTAGAAACGAACAGGCCGAATGTCAGCCTCAAAGTGAAGGCAAACGGTGCTGCCACTCCCGCCGAGCAGGAGTGCCTGTTTGAAACCCCCGGCCTGCATGTCGTGGAAATGCGTGCAGGCGAGGCCGGTCACGCCATCCTGCTGGTGTTTGACGACGGCAGCCGTACGGAACAGGCGCAAATCCGCCAGGTGATCGACAAGGAGGCTGAACAGATCTACCTTTCGTCTGGTGACGAAATCTATATCGACAAGCAATATACGCCGTATGATTATTTCTTCAAATGGTATGTTTCCAACCGGATCGGTAACTGGTATCAGTTCCGTCCTTCCTACCAGTGGAGCGGTTTCCGAGTAGCTGATCCTGCCGTCATCGGCCATTACACCCGGTTGCTGGACCAGTTGAAAATCCCGTATGCCTGGCAAGTCGAAGGACGTACGCTGGCAGGAAGCCGGATCAATCCTTCTTTGGAAACATTGGCTACCCCGATGTTCCGTGGCAAGCAGGCGCATGAGAATGACGGCGGCTACTATTACTGGCAGCATTTCCAGTATCAGGGAGTCTTCTCCGATATGGCGGCACGCAACCGCCCTTATGGTGGAATCTTTGCCAAACATCGTCCGATTTATACCGACCACGGCGTCTTTATCCATTATGATCCGGAAGGGGTGACGGACATGGCCGACGGCGCCCGCAAGCTCGTTGCCAATTTCCGCTATTCCAAAGGTCCGAGCACGCGCCATACGGGACCGTCCACGCTGTTCCGCTATCTGTATCAAGCCGGTTACGACTGGCTGGGAGCCGAACAGATGTACGGGCCGGAAGAAATCATACTCTCTTCCCTGCGTGGTGCATCCCGCGCTTACAGCCGTCCGCTTTACGGGACGCTTCATGCCATGCAATGGGGCTCAGGGCCGTTTACTGATCCGAAACATTCTCTGCGCCTGTATATGTCGCTGGCCGTTGCTTATATGCACGGTTCTTCCCATATGAATACGGAAGAGGCCTTGTGGACGGATGAATATATGAACGACCGTTATTCCGTTTCCGGCAAGGAACATCTGTTTGCCCAGCATCAGATGCTCGATTTCGTGGAAACGCATTCCCGCCGTGGCGACTTGAGAAGCAATATTGCCGTGATCCAGGGGCGTAACGACGCCTGGAAGTCGTTCGGTCGTGGCAGCCTGTGGTCGCAGAAGGGTGATAAATGGAAGTTCAATAAGGCATGCGAGAGTTTCGATCTGCTGAATGTCTTCTATCCGGACAATATCGTGGATGGCTGCGGGCCGGAAGGTTGGTTTACTTCCACCCCTTACGGTACGGTTGACTTGCTTCCTGTCGAAGCGCCGCAAGACGTGATGGACCGGTATAAGGCGATGATCTTCCTCGGATGGAACAGTTACGACGCGAATGACTTCCTGCGTATCCGCGATTTTGTATTCAAGGGCGGAACGCTTTTGCTCACGGCGGCCCATCTGAACGAAGAGTTGCAGCCCGACCAGCCGGTCCGTTTCCCTGCCGACGATGCGGTTATCCGTGAGATGTTGGGAGAAAATTACTGGCAACTGACCACTAAGACGGAGATCGTCTGCGGTTCGGGAAAAATCATCTATTTCCCCCAGAAAGCCTATCCAGCCGAAACGATGTTGAAAGCTGATTATGTGGAAGCCATGAAAGAAATTGCTGCCAAGGCTGCCGGTGAGGAAACCTGCCAAGGCTGGATGGAGGCGGCTCCTTCAGTCGGTTTCACGGTTTGGGATCATTCGGACCGCCGTACGATCTATCTGTTGAATACCGATTGGGCGAGCGACCAAGACCAGCGTCCGGCCACCTTTATCTATAAAGGTAAAAAGTTTCCGGTTGTTGTGCGCCGTTATCATATTGAAACCATCCATTGCGCTGACGGCTTGGCTGTCATGCCGGCTTCCAATACGACGGATATCTTGTCTGTCTGCAAGAGAGAGAACGGCTGGGTGGTCAAGGTCCAGACTACCGGAAACGATGTAGTTCAATGTATGAATGCTGTTACCGGAAAGGTCGAACCGATAAAATTCGATGAACCGGGTGTACATGAAGTGTTTGTTAATGAATAATTAGATTTTTTTTCTATATTTGCAAATATGGGGAATACATCTTTGGACATAGATCAATACCGGCATATTTATACGGAGTATGCCCCGATGTTGATGCGCTTTGCGGAGAAGTTCGTTTCCGGTTTCTTTGCCGAAGATATTGTCCACGATGTATTCCTGAAATTGTGGGACAAGCAGGTGTTCCGCCTTCCGGAGAATGACCTGAAACGGGTGCTTTATGTCTCCGTCCGGAATGCCTGCCTGGATTGTCTCCGCCGCATGAATATGGAGCAGGAGATCATCGATCACCGCGCCCTTCAGTTAAAATTGGAAGAGCTTGACTTCTTTGAGGCATCCGACGAACTTTTCATGCGAAAGGATTTGCTCGATCTGCTGATGAAAAAGGTTGCCGAACTGCCTGAAAGAAGCCAGCAAATCTTCCGTATGTCCTATCTCGAAGGTCTGAAAGCGGCCGAAATAGCAGAACGTTTGGATCTCTCTGTCCGTACGGTCGAGAACCAGCTTTATCGTTCCCTCCTTTATCTGCGTAAGAACTGTTCGAATCTGTTCCTACTGATATTTCTTTTATAAAGAATTTGCGCGTTGGCTTCACCCTGTCTTGCTATACGTTGAAAATTAATGTGTAAAAGAGTGAAGGCAAGCATCGGGACTGCCTTCACCTTAAAGATCTGCTTTCACTCTTTGGAGCGACGAATCTGACCAAAGCCATCTTAATTCATGAGACGAAAGAATCAAAACAATCTCTTAAGTGAAAAATAAAGAAGTTATAGAAGCTTTTTAATGTCCTAATATACAAAAAATTAAGACCTGTATTATAGCTCCTTGTATTTTTGGCCTAAGTCGAAAGCCTTTTTGCCTAGTGTCAAAAGCCTTTTCGACCTTAGTCAAAAAGGTATTCGACGTAGGTCAAAAGCTCTATGACTTTATAGCCTGACGATAGAAGTATGGCAGTTGCCACTCAATGATACTTTTCGTCCCCCCGACTCATTTACTGGTTTGTCTGTTTTTTTACTTTTATAGACCACCTATAACAGGATTTTTTAATACACAGTCAACCCAAATTAGGACGAGACACACATGGTGAAGGCAATTCCCGGATTATGACGAAAAAAATTGTTTTTCTTGTGAGTATTTTTTCTTTCCCGTTCGTTGTGTATATGTAAGAACCAAGTTAACCATGTGTCGACTTTGTATCTACATCTAATAATTAAGTGAAAATGGAAAACGAACATTCGGAATTAATCATCGGGTATTTGCAAGGACGGCTGCAAGGTCGGTCTTTGGACGATTTTTATGCCTGGGTGAATGAAAGTGCAGACAACAAAAAATTGTTTTTCGAGACCAAAGCACTTTATGAAGCCTGCGCTCCTTCCCGTGGTGCTTCTGAAATACACGATAGCTGGCTTCGCCTTCTCGATAAGAGAAAGTCCCGCCAGCGTAAAAGATATTCCTTATTGACCCGCATAAGTACTTATGCGGCTGTGGCAATGTTTGCCGCAGCCATTACTTCTACTGTGTTTATCTTTTCTTCGAGAGAATATGACGACCGGATTACCAGTTATGTCGGTGGAGACGGGCTTGAAGCGGATGTTGTTGTTTTGCCGGACGGAACCCGCGTCAGTCTCGGAACCCGGACTTCTTTCTCTTATGATTCCCGTTATGGTAAGTCCGAACGTATCGTGCAACTGGAAGGGGAAGCCTATTTTGAAGTAGCCAAAGATAAAGATAAGCCATTTATTGTCAAGACCAAAGAACAATCTATCGAAGCACTCGGGACGAAGTTCAACGTTTCCGCTTATCCGACCGATTCGCTCCTGACTACGACACTGCTGGAAGGTTCTGTCCTGCTGACCACGCAGAACCTGTTACATCCTACGGTCTTAAAGCCGAACGAACAGTTTGTCTATAACAAAAGAACGCGATCAGCCCTCCTGCAACAGGTCGACGCCAACCGGTTTGTTTCGTGGACAACCGGATATTATTATTTCCCCGAACAAAGTCTTGAAGCTATTCTGTACCGGTTGAGCCATGTTTACGGCGTGCAGTTCACTGTTAAGTCGGAAGCACTGAACCGCCGGACATTTACCGGGACTTTCTACCGGGGGCAGAGTATCAAGGATATTATGGAGATTATCCATCTGTCAATCCCGATCCGGTATAAGATCGACGATCATCACGTGACAATATCAGAAATCTAAATAAAAACAAATTGCTAATCTTAGTAGGAAATATGGACACCAGTTAGTCTTAAACAAAAAAGAAGAGAAAATCTTGCCGGATCTTCTCTTCTGAAAGTGTGAACAATTAAACTCCCATTGCCGTGGGATCATGTTTAATCTTAAAAACATTCAAAAGTATGAATAATCAACGTATAGTTGTTTCTCTTAACCTGAAAAGAACTATAAAAATCATGAAATTAACCGTGTTAATGTTGGCTGTTTGTCTGTCAAGCGTGGTTGCTTCCACCTATGCGCAAACTGCTACTCTAAATGTTTCAGCTAAGAATGAAACTTTAGAAAAAGTGTTGAAACAGATCGAAAAGCAGTCCGAGTTCCTGTTTTTCTATAATCTGGAAGAGATCAACAAGAACGAAAAGATCTCTATCAATGAAAAGAATGCTAATATTCAGACTGTGTTGGATGCTATTGCAGCTAAAACAGGTTTGAAATACACTATCAAGGATCGTCACATTGTCCTGACTTCCGAGGCAGCTCCGGCTTCTACCGCCACCACGCAGCAGAATCGTAAGGTGACCGGTACTGTAAGCGATGCATTCGGCCCTGTCGCCGGTGCAAACGTTATCCAGAAAGGTACGACTAACGGTACTACTACCGACATGGATGGAAACTTTTCCATCGAAGTTCCGGCTAACGCGACTTTGCAGATTTCCTTTATCGGATACATCCCTCAGGACATTGTTGTGAAGAACCAGAATGTGATCAACGTTCTGTTGAAAGAAGATACACAGGCTTTGGAAGAAGTGGTTGTTGTCGGTTACGGTACGATGAAGAAGAAGGATATGACAGGTGCAGTTGCATCTGTCAAGATGGATGATACTCCTGTGGCAACAGTGTCTACAGTTAGTCATGCTTTGGCTGGTAAGGCTGCCGGTTTGCAGGTCAGCACGATTAGTGCCCAGCCGGGTGGACAATCAACTTTCCGTATTCGCGGTGCCGCTTCTTCTGATAAGGCGGGGAATGACCCGTTGATCATTATTGATGGTTTTCCTGTGAATTCTCCGGGTTCATTGGATAGTGGTAATCAATATTCAGGAGGTAATAAAGATAATATCCTGGCTTCTATCAATCCAAACGATATTGAATCTATTGAAGTGCTGAAAGATGCAAGTTCGACAGCTATTTATGGTGCTCGTGCCGGTAACGGTGTGATCATCGTGACGACAAAACGAGGTAAGAGCGGGGCGGCTAAGGTACAGTATTCCGGATCGGCTTCTGTACAGCAGATAGCCAAATCTTACGAGATGTTGGACGCTTCCGGTTTTATGCGGGCAACAAACGATTATACTCGTGAACAATGGATGCGTACGAACGGTGTTGGCATTTATGGAGGAAAAGAGGCGACAGACCCTTCCCTGCCGGCTTTGACATTGCCTTATACAGAAGCTCAGATTGCCAATCCGGCTAATAATACGAATTGGTTTGATGAAATATCCCGTTTAGGTTTTCAGACTTCTCATAACTTATCTATAACAGGAGGTAACGATAATACGAAGTACTTGGTTTCTGGAAACTATTTTAATCAGGATGGTGTGATTAAAAATAATGGAATGACAAGATACTCTCTTCGTGCCAATTTGGACCAGAAGTTGAGCAAATATGTAAAGATGGGGATTAATTTGACGGCGACACGTAATGAATATGACAACGTGCCTTTAGGTAGTGGCCAGAATGAGAATGCCGGAATTTTGGTTTCTGCGGCTCAGTTTAATCCGGCTTTGCCCATTCGGGATGAGAATGGCAATTATTCGATGAACTCCGATGCTTCTTTCTTGCCGAATCCTGTTTCATTGCTGGACATTACAGATAAGACGACTCAAGAGCGTTTATTGGCAAATGCATTTTTTGAAGTTCGCCCGATAGATGGCTTATTGTTGAAGGCAAATTTCGGTATCGACCGTAACTATCAAAAACTGAAACAATATTTGCCAACGACAACGCTTTATGGACAACGTGAGAATGGTGCGGCCTCTATTGCGCAGGGTGATAATTCCGACTACTTGATGGAATTGACTGCTAATTATACGAAACAGGTAGGCGACCATAACTTCAACGCTTTGGTTGGTCATTCTTATCAGTTGTTTACATATGAAATGTTTTCAGGAAAAAGCAATGACTTCATTACAGACGGTTTCTTGTATAACAACTTGGGCGCGGGTAATGCAAAACGTCCGACTGTAGGATCGAGTGCAACCAAATCTCGTATGGCTTCTTTCTTCGGTCGTTTGAACTATACGTTTAAAGACCGTTATCTGCTGACAGCGACATTGCGTGCCGATGGTTCTTCAAATTTTGCTTCGGGTGAACGTTGGGGATTCTTCCCTTCAGTTGCTGCCGGATGGCGGTTTACGGAAGAAGAGTTCTTGGCTCCTTTGAGAAATGTATTGTCTAATGGTAAATTACGTTTGAGCTATGGTGAAACAGGTAACTCCAACGTAGGAGATAAAGCTTATAGCTATTATAAAGTAGGTAACAATAATATCTTTGGCAATTCCATGATCAATGGTGTCTATTTGAGTCAACTCGGAAACAATGTTTTGACTTGGGAAACAGCCCGTGAATGGAACGTTGGTTTGGATTTAGGTTTCTTGGATGGACGTGTCAATGTAACTGCTGAATATTATCATAAAGTCGTTTCCGATTTGTTGAATGAACAGACTTTGCTGTCTTATAATGAGGTGAATAAAATCATTGCGAACGTGGGTAAGACTCAGAGCCAGGGTTTTGAATTGACGATCAATACGACTAATATCCGTAATAAGGATTTTGAATGGACATCAGACTTGACATTCTCTCTCTATCGTGACAAGTGGAAAGAACGTGATCCGAAATGGAAACCGAATGCTTATGATGAGTATAACGGATGGATGCGTTACTATTCCGGTTATTTGTCAGATGGTTTGGTTCAAGTAGGTGAAACGATCGACCATATGCCCGGTGCATTACCCGGACAGGTGAAGATCAAAGATATTGACGGATATGTTTATGAATCCGATGGTTCCATTAAAGTTGATAAGCATGGCATTCCGATGAAGACCGGAAAGCCTGATGGTAAGTTGGATGATGCAGATAAAGTGATTTACGGATCTGCTGACCCTGGATATTTATTTGGGTTTAATAATACTTTGCGTTGGAAAAACTTTGATTTCAATGTTTATTTCTATGGACAGTTTGATAAGCTTTCTGCCGGAAGTTATAAGAAACAATGGTTGAGTAATAACGTTAATGACTTGCGCCGTGGTTATAATCAGCCTACTTCAATATCGGATCTTTGGTCCTCCAGCAATCCGAACGGTACGTTACCCGGATATTTCCAGACTGAAAGTGCCTATGGAGTCGGTGACTATTATTATGAAAAGACTTGGTTCATCCGTTGTCGTAACATTACTTTAGGTTATAATATTCCTATTAAGACCAGCAAACATATTCTGTCTAACGTACGTGTGTATTTCGACGTGAACAATCCGTTTACGATTACTCCGTATACAGGTCTCGATCCAGAAACTGACATTTCAAGTTCAGACAGTGCTCCATCTCAGTTGCAATGGGCTTATCCGAATGTTCGTACTTACAGCTTCGGTTTGGATATTACATTCTAATAGTATAAACAGTTAAAAATAAAGATAAAGTCATGAAGAAATTATTATATACAGTAATGTGCTGTTGCGCATTGGCCTCATGTACTAATTTGGATTCGGAAAGATATGATGCGATCAATCCGGATTTTTTCCCGACGAATGAAAAGGATGCGGAGGCGCTTGTTGTGGGAGGTGTTTATGCTCCTTTCCGTAGTGCGGAGTATAGCGGTGTATTCAGTACGGCTCACAGTTTCCAGGTTATTGGTGATATGTCAACCGATATTGCTGTTTGTTGTTGGGTGAATGATAGCTGGATTCCGCTGACAACTCATAACTGGACTCCGAATCATTCTTATACGACTCTCAATTATACGGATTATGCCAAATATTTGGGTACAATGACATTGACATTGGATCGTATCTCAAATGTAGAAATGAGTGACGAGAAGAAGGCTTTACTGATGGCTGAAACTCATTTAGGCCGTGGTTGGCTGGCATTTTTATTGTATGATTTCTATGGGCCTATTCCAATTCCGACACTGGAAGATTTGAAGAATCCGTTGGATGAAGTAATTGAGCCGCGTGCGACTCAAGAAGAGATGACAAATTTCATTGAAACGGAATTGACTGAATCATTGAAAGGCTTGCCTACCCGTACGGCACAGTTCGGACGCTTTGATAAAGGTTTGGCGTATACAATTCTAATGAAGTATTACATGCATGAGAAGAATTGGGCGAAAGCGGAAGAATGTGGCCGTGAATTGTTGAAAGCCGAATACGGTTATGGATTGATGGACAGATATGCAGATATCTTTACGCTTGAAAATGAAGGGAACAAGGAAATTATCTTTGCTTGTACGGAAGAAAGAGGTACAAATCTTCAGTTGTGGCATGACCATGCTTTACCGGGAAACTATCCGACTAAGAATACTTCTATCCAGAAGTGGGATGGTTATAAAGTTCCTTGGCCTTTCTACCGTACCTTTGAGGAAGGTGATGACCGTCTGTCTGTTTTGGTTGGCGAATATGTAGGTACTGATGGTGTATTGTTTAATGAAGAGTCTGATATCGCCAAACATGGTAACCTTTATTCTGGAGCTGTTCCTGTAAAATATGGCGAAGACCCCGAATCTACAGGTGACGGCAGCCAGATCGACTTGGTTGTTTACCGTTATGCAGACGTCCTGACTTTGCTTTCTGAAGCAATTGTTCGTAAAGGAAATGCCGTAACTTCCGAAGCACTGGACCTGTTGAATCAGGTTCGTGTACGTGCCAAGCTGAATCCATATACAATGGGTGATGTAAAAGGAGTAGACGATTTCTTGCAGAAAGTATTGGATGAAAGAGGGCATGAGCTTTGGTTCGAAGGTGTCCGCCGTTCCGACCTGATCCGTCACGGACAGTTTATCCAGAATGCAAGAGACCGTGGTTGTACGACTACCAAAGATGAATTTGTCTTATTCCCGTTACCTCAAGCTGTAATCAACGAAGGTAAGGGTAAGATCGTTCAAAATCCGGGTTATTGATCCGATTTTTTAGAGTCTATATTTAAATTGAGAAAGGGCCGCATCATTCGCGGCCTTTTTTCTCTCCGTTAACAAATAAATATCATGAGCAATAAACATCTATTCAGTACACTTCTTGCCTGTTTCCTTTTGCTGGTCGGCTCACAGAACATACAGGCGCAGGATTATCCCGCCAGCCCGTTGGAGAAAGAGGGTTACCGTTTGATTTTTCACGATGAGTTCGAGGGGAAAGAGATCGACCGGACGAAATGGATTCCTGAGTATCTGCCTTCTTGGCCGAAAGACCGGACTGTCTGTACACCGACGTATGAGATGAAAGACGGGGTGGTCCGGTTGACGATCGACCGGGATTCAAAAAATGAGTTTGATAAGGGAATGTATATATCGGGTTTTATGAGTGCCAGCCGTACCGGTATGCATCACTATGATCCGAAAAGGAAAGCCCTTCATTCGATCAAGACGGAAGCTACACAAATAAACCAGTATGGCTATTATGAAATGCGTGCCAAGATGCAAGCTGGGGGCGGGGTGCATTGTGCCTGGTGGTTGATCGGGTTTGAAGATGATCCGAACCAAAGTTGCGAGATCGATATCTTTGAAATATTGGGGACTGATGTCAATCGTATCTGGTCTACCGTACACAGCTGGAAAGACTCGACGATCCAGTATCACACGGAACATCCTTGGTTCGCCAATAAGAAATTGGCGGAAGAGTTTCATGTATATGGCTTCGACTGGACACCGGAAGGTGTGACTGTGTATGTGGATGGCATACGGGTGATGACGCATAAGGCGGCGATCACTTATCCGCTGGTCCAGATTATCTCTTTTTATGACAATCGGAAAGCGAAAAACGGCTGGACAGGGACTTACGATCCTTCCGTCCCGTATCCGAAGAGTTTCGATATCGACTATATCCGCATGTACAAGAAGATACCCGAAGGCTGTCAGGCAGTACCGGAAAATGAGTTACGCATCATTTCTATCGAGCCGGCACGCTTGCAGGTATCCGAAGGAAAAGCTACCTTGCGCGATATTGACGGACATGTGACACGCGAGTTGTTATACACGCCTTCGTTTGTAAATGTGCATTATAACGACGGGACGGTAACACAACAGTTTGTGGAATGGGAACCGTTGGATGATAAAGCCTTGCGCTTGGTTCAGGATGCCGGAACGGTTATCGTGAACGGGAAGATTACCGGTCTGCCGGATGACTTGCTGAAAGGGCAGGAGGCTACATTGATTATAACAACAACTAAAAACGATTGATATGAAAAACATTGCGACCTTTATGCTGGTTTCCGCATTGACGCTTGGATTTTTCACCTCTTGCGATTCCGGGGTGCAGCATCGTACTTTCCGGGGTATTTATGCGGATGATCCGGCTGGAATGGAAGGGCTGTATAACCCCGAAAGAGGATTCCGACTTGAAGTGGCACTGGATGTAACGGAAAAGAACTATGTCTGGGCTCCCGAAAAATATCCTGATATCACTTCTTATCTGGAAGAACAGTCCGAACTCTATGCTTCCGATAGCGTATCACTGGTTCAGACCTACTTCTATTTGACGGGAGCAGTCGGAAAAGAGCTGACAGGAGAGGATTTTCGGACAATGGGTATTTTCTTTGACAAATTAAGGTCCTTAGGCAAGAAAGCGGTCCTCCGTTTTGCTTATGAAACCCAGTTTTTGGGGCGGGCGGCTACTGGTCCTACATTGGAAGACATCATTCGCCATACGGAACAGCTCAAGCCTTTCCTTAAAGAGAATAAGGATGTGATTCAGGTTGTACAGGCTGGCATGATCGGTGCTTGGGGAGAATGGCACAGTTCTTTTCATGGTCTCGAAAAGTCGGACGATACGAAACGGACTATTTTGCAACATATCTGCCGGATGACACCGGAAGGGCGGGCTGTCCAGATACGGGTTCCCGAATATAAGAACCTGCTGGGTACGGCTTCTGATGATTATAAACGGATTTCTTTCCATGACGACTTTATTGTGATCAAAAAGCATCAGTGGGATGGCGGAATGTCAGAAGGTACGCCTGCTTATGAGCAGATTGTGCGTGAGTCTCCTTGTTTTCCGGTCGACGGAGAATTACCTTGGGGAACCTGGAGCATGAATGAGGACCCCGATAATCCTGAAGCCGGGTGGATCATTGATGGATTGCAAACGGCACGCCGCCTGTTCCTGCAACATTTCACTTCTCTTAGCGTGATTCATAACTATAAGGAAAAGAATACGAAAGATAAGTATTCGATGATGTACTGGAAGGAAACTCCTGTTTCCACAGAATTCCTGCGGGAGAACAAGATGCCGGTGTCGGATGGGTATTTCATCAGGAAAGATGGCTCTGTAGCGGAACGGAATGTATTCGATTATATCCGGGACCATCTCGGTTACCGTATCGAGTTGCAGGAGATGACGGCTCCGGCGGTTTTGCTTGCCGGACAGGATAATCCTGTCGAAATATCTTTGATGAACCGTGGTTTCTCGACTTTGTTTAATGAACATCCTGTTTATCTGGTCTTGATTGACGAGTCCGGTAAGGTTTGCCATGTCGCCTTGACGGATGCGAATGTGAATGACTGGCAACCGTATGAAACGGGCGACAGCTCCTGCACTCCGCTCCTGCATACGATTTCTACCAACTTGCAGATTCCGCTTGGCCTGGCAAAGGGGATGTATCGCCTCGGCCTATGGATTCCCGACGGCTCCGCCCGTTTGCAGTATGACAATCGTTTTGCGATCCGTTGTGCAAACGGCGATACGCAGTGGTGGGTGTCTCCTGATGGAAAGTATGGCGTCAATATCTTAATGAATAAAATCTCTGTCAAATGAAAATCATCCATATCCTCGGCATGTTGCTGGTTGTGCTTGCCGTAAAAGCGGCTTCCCCTATCGAAGGGTTGCTGGAACGTATCGATAAAGGTGCGTCGCGTAAATTTATGATTGAACAGGTGAAATCTCCTGTCGATTTTTTCGAACTCGACCAGAAAGGTGACAAGGTCGTGATCCGGGGTAATAATTATGTGAGTATCGCGACCGGGCTGAACTGGTATCTGAAATATTATGCCGGAATTCATCTTTCTTGGAATGGCATGCAGGCCGAATTGCCGGAGGTCTTGCCGGCAGTGAAGCAGAAGGAACGTCATGAGACGGATATGAAATACCGCTATGACTTCAACTATTGTACCTTCTCCTATACGATGGCCTTTTGGGATTGGACGCGTTGGGAGAAAGAGATCGACTGGATGGCGTTGCATGGCATTAACTTGCCGTTGGCGATGGTCGGGACGGATGGCGTTTGGTACAATGTGCTGAGCAGGTTAGGCTATACGAAGGAAGAAATCAACGATTTTGTAGCCGGTCCCGGTTTCCAGGCTTGGTGGTTGATGAACAACTTGGAAGGTTGGGGCGGCCCGAATCCGGATAGTTGGTATAAGCAGCAGATCGCTTTGCAGAAACGGATCGTGAAGCGGATGCGTGAATATGGCATCGAACCGGTATTCCCCGGATACTCCGGTATGGTTCCTCATAATGCAAAAGAGAAGTTAGGTTTGAATGTCTCTGATCCGGGATTATGGAACGGATATCGCCGTCCGGCATTTTTGCAACCGACAGATCCGCGTTTCGAGGAGATCGCTTCCTTATATTATAAGGAGATGAACAAGCTGTACGGCAAAGCGGACTATTACAGTATGGACCCGTTCCATGAAGGCGGAAGTGTGGTTGGCGTGGATCTGGATGCAGCTGGAAAGGCCATTATGCAGGCAATGAAGAAGAATAATCCGAAAGCCGTTTGGGTGGCTCAGGCATGGCAGGCGAACCCGCGTCCGCAGATGATCGGAAATTTGGAGGCAGGAGATCTGATCGTGTTGGATCTGTTCGCGGAAAGCCGTCCGCAGTGGGGAGATCCTGCATCTACTTGGTACCGGAAGGACGGGTTCGGACAGCATGACTGGATTTATTGTATGTTGCTGAACTATGGTGGGAACGTTGGATTACACGGGAAGATGAAGCACGTGATCGACGAGTTCTATAAGGCGAAGGAAAGTCCGTTCGGTAAAACGCTGAAAGGAGTCGGCATGACGATGGAGGGGAGCGAAAACAACCCGGTCATGTTTGAACTGTTGACGGAACTGCCTTGGCGTCCGCAGCGTTTCGACAAGGATCAGTGGTTGAGGGAGTATACGGTTGCCCGTTACGGAAAGAGCAATCCTACGGTGCAGGACGCTTGGATACTGTTGAGCAATTCCATCTATAACTGTCCGGATGCAAATACGCAGCAGGGAACTCATGAATCTGTATTCTGTGCCCGTCCTACCGAACATCCGTATCAGGTTTCAAGCTGGTCGGAGATGAAAGACTATTATGATCCGAACAATGTGATCCGTGCTGCCGCCATGATGGTGTCTGTAGCCGATGAGTTCAAGGGAAACAATAATTTCGAGTATGATTTGGTCGATATCGTCCGCCAAGCGATCGCCGAGAAAGGACGTCTTACGGAGAAGGTTGTTGAGGCCGCTTTTGCCGCTGGCGACAAAAAGTTGTATAAGGATGCTTCCGACCGTTTCCTGCGTTTGATTCTGTTGCAGGACGAATTGCTGGCAACGCGTCCTGAATTTAAGGTTGGAACCTGGATCGCTCGTGCCCGCAGCCTCGGAAGTACTCCTGAAGAAAAGGAATTGTACGAGTGGAATGCCCGTGTACAGATTACGACTTGGGGTAACCGATTGGCGGCCGACGAAGGCGGCTTGCGCGATTATGCCCATCGCGAATGGAATGGTATCCTGAAAGATTTCTATTATATGCGCTGGAAAACCTGGTTCGATTATCAGACTCGGCTTTTGGATGGCAGAAAAACGGCGGCTATCGACTTTTATGCAATCGAGGAACGCTGGACGAAGGCAACAAATGTTTATTCGAGCGAACCGGAAGGAGATTGTATTTTGACAGTAAAACGTATATTTGTGGAAATATTCGGCAAATAACATAACAACATTGAATATATTATGACACGTAAATCAATCTGTCTCCTTTTTTTGGTTCTCTTGGCATTGCCCTGCTTTGCTGCGAGCAAGTACGAATCGAAAATAACGTCTCTCGAAGGAGAGAAATGGTGGGGCGGTGCAGTCGGCTTGGGATCGAAGATGCCTTTTGAAGGTGACTTGCGTTTGTTCGACCTCTCTGTCGAGAACCTGAACAATCAGAACGTGCCGCTTCTGCTTTCTTCGGAGGGACGGTATATCTGGAGTGACAAGCCGTTTTCTTTTCAGGTCGAGAATGGAGAGTTGCGTTTGTATTCCGATTATGAGAAGATGGAGCCGATATTGGCGGGCCGTACGTTGAAGGATGCTTATATGGCTGCTTCTGCCAAACATTTCCCACCTTCCGGTGATTTGCCGGATCCGTTGTTCTTTTCCATGCCGCAGTATAATACCTGGATCGAACTGATGTATAACCAGAATCAGGAGGATATCCTGAAATATGCGGATCATGTATTGGAGAATGATTTTCCGGTCGGCGTGTTCATGGTGGATGACAACTGGCAGAAATATTATGGCAATTTCGACTTTAAACCCGAACGTTTTCCTGATCCGAAAGGAATGATTGATCGTCTGCACAGACAGGGATTCAAGATCATGTTCTGGATTTGCCCGTTCGTCAGTCCGGATAGCCCGGAGTTTCGTGAGCTTCAGCAGAAAGGATTCCTGATCAAAAAAAAGGGGACGAATGAAGCGGCCATCATTCCTTGGTGGAACGGTTATAGTGCCTGCTATGACCTGAGCAATCCGGCCGCTGCCGAACATTTGAAACAACAATTGCGCGGCATGCAGGAGAAATATGGGGCGGATGGTTTCAAGTTCGATGCCGGTGATATCGGTCATTATAACGATCCGGAACTGGAGTTTTACGATAAGTCGGCTACTTCAGTGGATATGTGCCGGTATTGGGCGAAGATCGGGTTGGATTTCCCGTTTAACGAATATCGTGCCGGATGGAAGATGGGAGGTGAAGCGCTGGTTCAGCGTCTGGGTGATAAAGATTACTCTTGGAATGCGGTCGGCCTGCTGATCCCTGATATGATTGCTGCCGGTTTGCTGGGATATGCCTATGCCTGTCCGGATATGATCGGCGGAGGCCAGTTCGCCTCTTTCCTGGGAGTAGACCAGACGAAGCTCGATCAAGAGCTGATCGTGCGTTCCTGCCAGGTACATGCCTTGATGCCGATGATGCAGTTTTCGGTGGCTCCTTGGCGCATCCTCGATGAAAAGCATCTGGCGATTTGCCGTGATTATGCCCGTCTGCATGAGAAGATGGGAGCATATATTCTGGAACAGGCGTATCATGCCGCAAAGACCGGTGAGCCGATCATCCGGCATATGGAATATGCGTTTCCGCACCAGGGATTCGTTGATTGTAAGGATCAGTTCATGTTGGGTGACAGATATCTGGTTGCCCCGGTACTGACCAAGGAACACACGCGCAAAGTGATGCTGCCCGAAGGTGTATGGGTGGACGATACGGGTAAGAAGTTCAAGGGACCGAAAACGATTGAAGTGACAGCCCCTCTGGAACGCCTGCCTTGGTTCGAAAAAGTAAAATAAGCGGTTGAAAACATGGGTCTCTGATTCGCATAAACGAGAGAGGAGATATAAACGCTGTTTTCAGATTGTTTTTCTAAAATAACAGTCTGGAAACAGCGTTTTTTGTACTATCTTTATCGGCGAAAAGAGACATTATGGAAACAGCCTCGGAGATAAAAGCTTTTAATAAGTTGTTTGCCGAATATCATGGATTGTTTGTGCGTTTCGCCAATACGTACCTGCAAGATGAAGCGGCAGCGGAAGATATTGCTGTTGAGGGAATCATGTATTATTGGGAAAATCGCCATTCTCTTTCTTCCGATTCGAATATTCCTGCCTATATCCTGGAAGCGATCAAACATAAATGTCTGAATTACCTTCGTCATCTTCGTGTCCGCGAAGATGTGGAACAACGTATCCAGGAGCATCAGCAACGGGTGAATAGTCTGAGGATTGCCACCCTTGAAGCCTGCGATCCTCAGGAAATTTTCAGCTCGGAGGCCGGACGGCTCGTGGATGAGGCATTGGCAATGATGTCCGACAAAACCCGCCGGATCTTTATCATGAGCCGCTATGAAAATAAAACATACCCGGAAATCGCTGCCCATTTCTCGCTTTCCGTCAAGAGTGTGGAGTTCCACATATCCAAAGCATTGAAGATATTGAAAGTGAAGTTGAAGGACTATATGACGATTGTTTTGTTCATGTGAAACAAAAGTATTTCAGAAAAAATGATATTTTTTTAGGGGATATCTCTTTTGAGGTGCTTATTATAAAAGAAATTTGAAAAACACATTATTGATTAAGTAACATGAGAAAACAGATTTACTGCCTTTTATCTTTTTTATGGATTAGCTGCCTCTCCGTATCGGCAGCCGATCGCTGGGCTATTAATTCTGCCGGTGGTATTACCTGGCAGGTGGATGAGCGGGTTCCGCATGAGGATCATATTGAAATGAGTGGGTTGAGAGTTTCGACCGTGCTTCGCTACGGAGTCGATGCAAACGGCGCCTTTATGCTGAACAGAAGTATGGTATGGCCGATGCTACGCACGATTCCGAATAATACTCATGCCAGCTTGATGCGTCGTTTTGCCTGGAACGTGACGGATATGGTCGAGGTAAACGGGCAGTCTTTGCTGAACGAGAAAGTAAAGGAGGTTACGTTGAACGGCACGATGGTCGTCCAGAGCGAATACACACTTCCCCGTAAGGGAAAACTCGGCTTGACACGTATCTTGTTTCCTTCCGTTTCGAATCCGGCTTTTTGTGAAAAATATATTTTAATAATCTGTCGGAAACTCAGGATCAGTTATCATATGAAGACGACCGGGTCGAGTCTGAAGAATTTCGGATCGCTCTTTATAGCTGTATCGATCATCTTCCCGGTCGTTGTAAAGAAGTGTTATTGCTGCACCGGATAAAAGGATTGAAACAAAAAGAAATCTCGGAAAAACTCGATGTCTCGATAAAAACGATTAAAAATCAGATCTGGATCTCGCTTCAGAAGCTGAGGCGATGTTTGGAATTAAAAGGAATATAATTTTTTCGGGTCCGGAATAGGACCTTTTTTTATTTATAGTGTCATATAATAAAAGCAAGATTCATGGAAGAACAAAAAACTATAAAAGACTATATCGTGGACTATTTACTGGACGGTGAAGATGAAAAACGTCTTGATCCGGTATTAGTTGAGTGGTTGGCCGAAGATGAGTCCCATAGAAAAGAATTTAATTTGTATAAAAAGATTTGGGAAGAATCTCATCGTTATACAGAAGTTGAGGCTTTCGATCCTGATCTTGCATGGGAAAAGGTTGACAAGATAAACCGACAGAAAGTATATCTTCGGAAATATTGGAAAAACATGTTATATACGGCTTCCGGGGTTGCCGCATCTTTGTTGATAGTGTTAGCTTTGTCTTTTATGGGAACTTTTCAGAAAGGATCGGAGGTTCTGGTCAGTATGAGTGCCGATTATGGGAATCGTTCGGAGATCATGTTGCCGGATGGATCTTTGGTCAAGTTGAACGCCGGTTCTGAAGTCGTTTATTCTTATGATCCGAAGAAAAAAACGCGGGAAGTTGATTTTCAGGGGGAAGGATTTTTTGATGTGTCCAAGAGTAAAGATCCTTTCGTCATTAAAGTGGCCGGAGGTTTAAACGTGAGAGTTTGGGGTACTTCTTTCAATTTGCAGGCGTATGCTGATGATCCGGTTATCCAGGCTTCTTTGGTTGAGGGATGTATCGAACTGGAGAAAGGAAACGAGAAGTTGAGGATGAAGCCGGGAGAGATAGCTGTTTTCGATAAGAAGACGGATAAGATTAAGCAGGTAGAAGGTGTTTTGTCCCATTCTTATGGATGGTTGGACAATAAGTTATATATGGAAGATATGTCTCTGTCGGTTGTTTGTAAATATCTGGAAAGATGGTATGATGTGGAAATTACGCTTCAACCGGGATTGGGAGAAAAGATCCGTTATAACGGAGTAATACAGGAAGAGACTGTAACAGACGTTATGGATGCATTGTCGCGTCTAAGTAATATAAGTTATCATGTAAAAGGAAAACATATAAGTATAACCTCTAAATAAGAATTGCCTATGAAATAGAATGCCATGGATACACAAAAACGGGAAATGCTGCCACATCTCCCGTTATGAGTTTGATAATAAAATTAGTGTTGGAAGCACTAATAATTAACTAACAATCAATATACAAATATATGAATTTTTTTAATATGTTAGAGTTGGACCAGTCTTCGACTCTTAAAAAGATATTATCTATTATGAAATTGACAGTCGTTTTTTTGATTGCATTTTCTTTGCAGATTTCTGCATCTGTATATTCACAGACCACAAAGTTATCATTGAATGTACAGAATCAGTCAATAAAGGACATCCTTTATTTGATCGAAAATCAGACTGATTTTCGATTTATTTATGAAAGTGGAAAGATTAATTTAGATAAGAAGGTTTCTGTTCAAGTGAGAGAACAGTCTGTGGAGTTTGTGTTAAGACAACTATTTAATAATGAAGGAGTCGATTATGAAATTACAGAAAATAACCTTATTCTGATAAACCCTTCGCCAGAACAATTGAAATTTGCTGGTCAAAATAAATCCCAAACTAGGAAAAAAGTTACTGGCGTCGTTAGAGATCAAAATGGCGAACCGATTATCGGAGCAAATGTTGTAGAAAAGGGAACGACAAACGGGACAATTACTGATGTTGATGGTAGGTTTTCTTTAGAAGTATATTCTAAAGGAACACTTTTGGTTAGCTATATTGGATTTACTTCGCGTGAACTGATTATTGGTAACCAAAGTAACATAGAAATCCAATTAAAAGAAGATATGGAAGCGTTGGATGAGGTTGTTGTAATTGGCTATGGAACAGCAAAGAAAAAAGATTTGACAGGTGCAATTACACAAATACGCGCTGAAGAAATAACACAGGCAAATAGCCCTAATATTGGTACAGCCCTGCAAGGAAAAATCCCAGTTGATATTGGTGGCGTGTGGAAACCTGGGAACAATCCAACCATTGAAATCCGTGGGATTAGTTCTATAACAGGTTCGAATGACCCTTTATGGGTGGTGGATGGAATCCCAATGCAAAGTTCGAGTGTGAATCTGAACCCCAATGATGTTCAATCTATTGATGTTTTGAAGGATGCTTCAGCTTCGGCTATTTATGGAGCAAGAGGATCCAATGGTGTAATCATTGTAACAACCAAACGGGCAGAAGCTGGAGAAAGTTCAATAAAGGCAAGTTATAATGGTTGGGTTGGATTTGACAAAGCTGCAGGAAAACCGAATCTGATGTCTGCTGATGAGTTTGTGGATTTTAAGCGTATAGCATTAGCAAATGCCGGTCAGGATAATTCCGATGAGGCAATGTTCGATGATATTGAATTGAACTCATGGAGAAATAGAACTTTTACGGATTGGTTCGATGAGGTATGGGGGGGGACAGCTTTCTCCACAAATCATAATGTGACGATCAGTGCATCAAGCAAGAAGACAGCGACTATGCTTTCATTAGGTTATTTGGATCAAGGTTCATTAGTTGATAATGCCGGATATAAACGGTTTAATGTGAATTTTAATAATACATTTAAGTTCTCGGATCGTTTAAAATTTACGACAGCGGTTTTAGGGTCTTATTCTAAAAATGATGCTCTTCCGGATCGTATTTATCATATTTATCAGTTATCTCCATTAGCTCCTGTTAGAGATGAAAACGGGAAGTTAAAGTTATATCCAACTCCGAATGAATCATTGGTTACTAATCCATTATGCGAAATTCAGAACAATCAAAATTCAACGGATGAATATGGTGTGATAGGTTCAGCTGCTTTAGATTGGAATATTTGGGATGGATTGTCTTATAAGTTCTCAGTCGGGCTGGATTATAGTAATACTAATAATGGAGTTTATCAGGGAAGCGACACTCGTGATAGAAGCGGCGGAGCACATGCTGCCAGTTTCGATAGTCGTACTCGTTTGTCTTCGATCATAGATAATATTTTGTCTTATAATAAAGAGATCAATACTATACATAAAATAGGAGCAATGGCTGCATTTAATGTGGAACAGTTCCAAGAAAAGTCTGTTTATCTGAAAGGAACGGATATGTATTATGATGGGTTGTATTATAATTTGGAAGCTGCCTCTACGATTTTGGATAAGAAAACGACTTTGTCGGAATGGGGGATTATGTCTTTGATGGGGCGTTTCAATTATACATTGTTAGATCGTTACCTGTTGACTCTTACTTATCGCTATGATGGCTCTTCAAGACTTTCCGATAAAAATAAATGGGCTGGATTCCCTTCTATGTCTGTTGCTTGGAGACTTTCGGAAGAAGCTTTTTTACAGGGAGCAAGATCTAGATTTTTGGATAATTTGAAACTTCGTTTTTCATGGGGTAATACCGGTAATACGAATGTAGATCCTTATGAGACCTTAGGAAAACTGTCTAAGACTTACTATTCCTGGAACGAAACTGCAGCTATTGGAACAATACCCACCGGTATTCCGAATCCGGATTTGAAATGGGAGAAGACAGAAGAGTATAATGTCGGTTTAGATTTTAGCTTGTTTAATTCTCGTTTAAACGGAACGATTGATTGGTATCAAAGAACGACGAAAGATTTGATACTAAAAAGACAACTGCCTGTCACATCCGGTTTCTCAGAGATTTATCAGAATATAGGTAGTACACGGAATAGAGGTGTCGAACTGACTTTAAATGGTGATATTATCAGGAATACTGAATGGAGATGGAATGTTGGAATCACATTTGCGAAAAACAAGAATGAAATTTTGGACCTCTATGGAGATAAAAAGGATGATGTTGGTTCTAATTATTTTATTGGACATTCTATTCGTTCTTATTATTTATTGGACTTTATTGGTGTTTGGCAAGAAGATGAGGCCGAAGAAGCTGCGGCTTATGGAGCTAAGCCAGGATACCCTAAATACAAAGATATTTATAACAAAGAAGGAGATGCTCCAAATATCAATTTGAATGATGATCGATATATCATTAGTCGTGATCCGAAGTGGATTGGAAGTTTAAATACTTCTGTTTCTTATAAAGGTTTTGACTTTTATATGAGTATGTATACTCGCCAAGGTGTTAGAGCTTTATCGGATGCGCATAAGCAGAGTAGTGACGATCCTGTGAGATATAGAGGTTTTCGTGTGAATTATTGGACACCGGAGAACCGGTCGAATGATTATCCCGCTCCTGCAATAAAAGGAACTTATACGGATTTTTCTAATAGTGATTATTTTGTTAAAGATGTTTCTTTTGTCCGTATCTCAAATATTTCTTTAGGCTATACCTTACCTAAAGATTTTATCCAGAAATTTAGAATGGAAAATGCAAAAGTCTACATCAATATCAATAATCCTTTTGTCTTTACACCGTTTGATGGTCAGGATCCGCAGGTAGGAACAGATAAGAAATCTTATCCGTCTGTTACCTCTTATCAATTAGGTGTTAATCTTAATTTTTAAAATCTAAAAATAAATAGAAATGAAAAAGATATTCTTAACATCGATTATGTTTTTGTCATTATTCTTCAGTTGTGATATTTTGGAAGAAGAGCCGAAGACAGTATTGCCACCGGATGGATATTATAATACAAAAACAGGTATTGAGACGCTTGTAAATGCTTGCTATGCAAGATTGCGATCGTTTTCGGCATCTACAACTAATTTGTTACAACTGACTGAACAAGGTACAGATATTTTTGAAGCGGGTGTGGATGGAGATGTGAATTTTGATACTTATAACATCTCTCTTACGGCTGGTCAAATCACAAAAATATGGGAAGAATGCTATATAGGTATTAATGCATGTAATAATGTAACCTATTTTATTAACTCTGTCTCAGATATGTCTGATTCAGATAAAAAGTTACGTGAAGCGGAAGCTCGCTTTTTGAGGGCTTATATGTATTATCATTTAATTATGCAGTTTGGAGATGTGCACTTGTCTCTTGAACCGACGGTTGGTGTACAGACGGAAGCTAATCGAACTGCGGTTGCACAAATATTGGATGAAGCTATTTATCCGGATCTGCGTTATGCGGTGGAGAATTTGCCTACACAACAAACTGATTATGGACGTATTGATGTGTATGGTGCCAAATTTTTTCTCTCTTATGTTTTGTTATCTGATGAAAGGAGCAGCAAAGTCGAGTTTGAAGAAGCTGCTCGATTAGCGTCTAGCGTTATTAATGAGTCACAATATACGTTGCAAGAAACAAGAGATATGGTCTTTAATCAGAATAATGATATGAATAAAGAAATTATCTGGAGTTTACAGTTCTCGGAAGATGAATCGTTAAGGGAAAATGGAAATCAGACACATTTATATTTTGTTCCGAAATATGATGCTAATATTCCGGGAATGACTCGTACTGTGGAATATGGGCGTCCTTATGCTCGTTTTAAACCGACTCAGTTCATGTCGGACTTATACGACTCTTCTATTGATTCCCGCTATCAGGCTTATTGGCGTGATACATGGTATGCTACAACTGCGACTGATAAACTATCTGTGGGAGATACAGCTTTTTATCTTCCGAAAGATGCTTGGAGCAAAGCTCAAATCGATTCGAAAAACTATAAAGTTTTTAATCCGGAATTTAGTGAGAGTTTAGGAAATGATTATAGTACGGTAAGTAATCGTGTGTTTTTACATTTGAAGAAATTTGATGATGTAAAACGAGCTACCATGAATGAAGAAAAAGGCACTAGGGATTGGGTTTGTTTTAGAGTTGCCGAAGCTTATCTTTTGGCTGGTGAAGCCTATTATAGAGCTGGTGATGTGGATAATGCTTTGAAATATATCAATATGTTGCGTAGAAATTGTGCAATCAAAGGAAAAGAAAAAGAAATGGAAATTTCAGCATCCGACTTATCAGTTGATTTTATTTTGGATGAACGTGCCCGTGAGCTTTGTGGAGAGGGGAAACGCTGGTATGATTTGAAACGATTAGGCAAACTGATCGAAAGGACTGATTTGCATAATAAAAAAGCACATGGTAATATGAAATCATTCCATGAATTGCGCCCTATACCTCAGAGTCAGATTGATAGATGTACGAATGTATATCCACAAAATCCCCAATGGTGAGAAATAAAATGAAAGATATTATTAGACTCGTATTGGTGTTTTTCTTTGCGATTTCTATCCCCTGTAAAGGGGAGGATGTGCCGATAAAAGGATGGATCATATTATCCGATAATATGGATAATGCGATTACGACAATAAAAGCGGCGAAAGGTTATAAAATTAACCATCTTCAACTTTCTCATCAGATTATTCATAATCTGATGGAAGTAAAGAATGAATCAGTACGAAATCAGGTAAGGAACCTCACACGATTGGCTCATCAGGAGGGAATTGGAGAGGTGCTTGTTTGGGATCATAGTTTTTATGCGCTGGATTATTATCCAGCGCAATTTAAGACGGGTCCTCATGGAACTCTTAATATGGATAATCCGGCTTTTTGGGAGTGGTTTAAGCAGGATTACCGAGGAATGCTTGATTTGATCCCAGAAATAGATGGATTGGTTCTGACTTTCATTGAAACAGGTGCATATGCAGAAAAGCAATACTCGAATTTGTTAAAAACAAATGAAGAAAAATTAGCTGCAGTAGTAGATGCTGTTGCTGATGTTGTCATTAATGAGCGCGGAAAGAAGTTATATATAAGAACTTTTGCCTATTCGAAAGAAGAGTATGCAAATACTGTTGGCTGTATCAATCATATTAAAAATGACAAAGTAATCTTAATGATGAAAGAAACTCCTCATGATTTCTTTTTGACTCATCCGAATGATCCTTTTATTGGTAAAATAAATAAACCAACGATCGTCGAATTTGATACGGGAAATGAATATAATGGTCAGGGAGTTATAGCCAATACGTGGCCTGAATATGTGACAAAACGTTGGACAGATTTTATTAAGCGACCGAATGTAATTGGATATGTAGCCCGGACAGACCGGTATGGAACAACAAAGTTGGTTGGTTCTGCCAATGAGATATTGTTATATGCTTTAAAGCGCTCAACTGAGAATCCAGAGATTTTGCCTGATCGGATATATGATGAATATATTTCAACCCGATATGGGAAAAAGGCTTTGGAACCGGTAAAGAATGCTTTTAAAAAGGCATACGATATTGTTTTGTCTTCCATGTATATTTTAGGGACAAATGCGGCGAAACATTCATCTATGGATTATGATCCTTATAGTAGTAGCTATGATAGGCATGTTTCAGGGCGATGGCTGGAACCACCTGTTGTATTTGTGGAGCATGGAATCAATAAGGAATTTCATTATTGGAAAGACATTATTAATCATATAGCTCCGGCACGATTTAAAACAAAAGATTCTCGCTTGGGATTAGAGGCAAGATATGTGATTGATCAGAATTGGGTTACGCCTGTAGAGCTAATGGATAGTCTTTACCTCAGCTATATTATTACGGAAAAACGGTATGGTGTAAGTTTGGCTAATGAGGCATTAGCTGATATAGAACGGGCTAAAGACCTTTTAACCCCTTCGGATTATGATGATTTATATCGGCTTTTTAAAAGAACGGCTTTGACTGCGCAGCTTTACGAAGCTGTGTCCACTGCCTATTTCGGATTTAGGATATATGCCAAAGGGAAATCTTATCGATATGAAAATCTTGAAGAGCAGATTAGGTCTGCTTTGAATCGAATAGATCTCGTTACGGATGAAATGAAAGGTATGCAAGGAGAATATCCTTTAGGACAATGGGACTGGCTGAAGGATGCAGAAACTGCATTATCTTATAAAAATAAGATTCTTACGGGATGGAAAGAGTATAATAATGTCAAATTTACGCAATAGATTTAAATAATGAGGTGTGTTGTGAATTTCTTTGTGACTGTTTGTCTGTTTATGTCTATAGTACAATTAGCAAGTGCACAAAAAAACTATTTTAAAGATTTACCAGAAAATTGTTCTCCTGAGAAAGTTGGAGCTATCCTTAGCCGGAATTTTATTCCATCTAAACACATGTGGTACGGAAAAGGGAAATGGATCCATTATGCAGAAGTTTGTACGTGGTATGGAGCGCTGAGATATGCGGAAATTACCGGTGATAAACAATTAGCTGGACAATTAAAGGATCGTTTTGACTTACTTGTTACAATGGAAAAATCTCATTTGCCTATAATGGATCATGTAGACTTGAATGTGTTTGGTTGTATCCCGTTAGAATTGTATAAGATAACGAAGGATAAGAAATATTTGGAAATGGGTTTATCCTATGCTGATACACAATGGACTTTGCCGGCTAATGCAACCCCAGAGGAAAAAGCCTGGGCGGATAAAGGACTATCTTGGCAAACTCGTCTTTGGATTGATGATATGTTTATGATTACAATTCTTCAGGCCCAAGCATATCATACAACAGGGAAACGTGAATATATGGATCGTGCAGTGAAAGAAATGGTTGTCTATTTGGATGAATTACAGCGTCCCAACGGATTGTTCTATCATGCTCCTGATGTTCCGTATTTCTGGGCAAGAGGGAATGGGTGGATGGCTGTAGGCATGGCAGAATTATTATTGTCTACTCCGGAAGATAATCCGAATCATGCTCGTATTTTAGAGGGATACCGCCTGATGATGAAAAGTTTAAAAGATTATCAGGATAAAAGTGGTATGTGGAATCAGTTGATTGATAAGGCTGATTGTTGGCCTGAAACATCTGGTTCTGCTATGTTTACCTATGCAATGATTATGGGAGTGAAGAAGGGATGGTTAGATGCTGAAGAGTATGGACCTATAGCTAGAAAAGCATGGATTGCTTTAGTCTCTTATATTAATAAGGACGGAGATGTGGAAGAAGTTTGTGTCGGTACTGGAAAGAAGAATGATCTTCAGTATTATTATGACCGTCCTCGGATTATTGGTGACTATCATGGACAGGCTCCGATGCTGTGGTGTACTTATGCATTGTTGTGTAAATAATGATTGTCGGAAAATTATTACAATAGTGATATCTGGACAATATTAGTGATATCTTCCCAATAATTTCCGTACTTTTGTATTCCATTTTAATGCAAAAGTATGAATTATACAATAAAGTCTCCTGATTCACTGAAAGCTTCCGTTAAGCTGCCCGCATCCAAGAGTATCTGTAATCGTGCGTTGATACTTAATGCGTTGAGCTATAGCCCGTATGAGATTCGGAATTTGTCGGATTGCGATGATACGGAGGTGATGGTGAAGGCGTTGAATTCGAATGACCGTGACTTTGATATAAAAGCCGCGGGAACTGCGATGCGGTTCCTGACGGCTTTTTTGTCTAAAGTGGTGGGCGAGTGGACGATTACCGGAACGGAGCGGATGAAGAACCGGCCGATCAAGATACTGGTGGATGCGCTGAATGCGCTGGGAGCACGGGTGGAATATATGGAGAAGGAGGGATATCCTCCTCTCCGCATTTTCGGAAGTGCGTTGCAGGGAGGCGAGATTTCGCTTGCCGGTGGGGTCAGTTCACAGTATATTTCGGCGTTGCTGATGATTGCCCCCCTGATGGAGAACGGGCTGACCTTGCATCTTGAAGGGGTTGTCATTTCGAAACCCTATATCAACCTGACATTGCAGCTGATGGAACAATATGGGGTAAAGGCGGAATGGAACGGGCAGACCATTAAGGTAAGACCGCAGGATTATCATCCGATACCCTTTACCGTTGAATCCGACTGGAGTGCTGCTTCCTACTGGTATTCCATGATGGCGTTGTCTAAAAATGCTGAGATCGAATTGCTGGGGCTGTTTAAGAACAGTTTGCAGGGAGATGCCGCGGGAGCCAAATTGTTTGCACAGCTTGGTGTGGGTACGACTTACACGGACCGGGGCGTTGTTTTGAAGCACAACGGGAATAGGACCAAAAAACTGAATTATAACTTCGTAAACGAGCCGGACCTGGCTCAAACCTTTGTCGTGACCTGTGTGTTATTGAATATCCCTTTCCGTTTTACCGGTCTGCAAAGTCTGAAGATAAAGGAAACCGACCGCATCGAAGCGCTTAAGACGGAGCTTCGCAAGTTAGGGTATCTTCTGGCAGATCGAGGTGACAGTATCTTGGAATGGAACGGCGAACGTTGTGAACCGCAAGCGCATCCTGTGATCGCGACCTACGAAGATCACCGTATGGCGATGGCATTTGCACCTGCCGCCCTCGTGTTGCCGGAAGGGATCGAGATAGCTGACCCGCAGGTGGTCAGCAAAAGTTATCCGCACTATTGGGGAGACTTGAGAACCGCAGGCTTTATTATAATTGACAATGAACAATAGGCAATTGACAATTAGTTGTCGGTGTCTGGAAGTCCATTGTCAATTGCTCATTGTTAATTGTCAATTATTATGTGGTATATTGTTATAGGTATTATCGTATTGGGTGTTGTTGCTGCCATTGCCGGTTATTTTCGGAACCGGAAATTGCAGAAGATGCTGGAACGTGGGGAGATTTCTGAAATCCCCGAGGCACAGGAACTTGTCACTGACGAATGTTGCGGACAGCATGAAACCTGTGAACGCGACAGTCTGTTGGCGGCAGTCAGCAAAAAAATCGAGTATTATGACGATGAAGAACTGGACTGTTTTCGGGGAGTCGAGGCCGATGCATACGATGAAGATGCTGTGAACGAGTTCCGTGATGTGCTTTATACGTTGCAGGAGATCGAAGTGGCCGGCTGGTTGCGTAGTCTGCAACTTCGTGCTATTAATTTACCGGATGAGCTGAAGGACGAAGCGTTCCTGATTGTCGGGGAGCGGCGCATACATTAAGTTTCATAACCATGAAACAAAAGTTCCCCTTGCATGGAACAACAGTTTCATAGGCATGGAACAGGAGTTCCCCTATAATGAAACAGAAGTTTCCTGCCGGGAAACCATAAAAAAGGATATAGGAGAATAGAAAATGGATTTACTTCAATATGGTTTTTTCCAGCATGCCCTTTTGGGCAGCCTGCTGACCGCGATCGCTTGTGGTATCGTCGGGACATATATCGTGTCGCGGCGGCTTGTCTTTATCAGCGGAGGTATCACTCATGCTTCTTTCGGTGGATTGGGGTTGGGGTTCTATCTTGGGATGAATCCGATCTTGATGGCAATGTTGTTTTCCGTGCTCTCCGCATTCGGGGTGGAGTGGGCGAGCAAGACACAGAATGTGCGTGAAGATTCTGCTATTGCCGGGATATGGTCGTTAGGAATGGCATTGGGCGTTATCTTTATTTTCCTGACACCCGGATATGCACCGAATCTATCCGCCTACCTTTTTGGAAATATTCTGACTGTTTCGACGGGAGATATTATCTGGATAGCCGCTTTGGCGTTGTTGCTGGTTATCCTTTTCTCGCTTTTCCTGCGGGAGATCGTTTATGTGGCCTTCGATAGGGATTTTGCACTGACGCAAGGAGTGTCCGTCAAGTGCATAGAATATGTAATGATGTGCTGTATCGCCGTGACGATCGTCCTTTCGATCCGTCTGGTCGGGATCATGCTCCTGATGAGTTTGCTGACATTGCCTCAGATCACTGTAAACCTTTTTACATCAGACTTCAAGAAGATCATTTTCGGAAGTATTGCCATCGGTTTCTTGGGATGTGTGTTCGGGCTCGTCCTTTCTTATCTTCTGAATGTGCCTTCCGGGGCGTTTATTATTCTTGTCCTAGTCCTTTTCTTTTTGATAGTGAAAGCAATAAAAGCGGTTTTAAAGCGTTAAAAGGGGAAATGAAGAAAGGTTTCTACTATATAATCGCATTATTGATTGTCTCTTTGTTTTGGTCTTGCAGTACGAAAAAGAATACCAAGGCAAGTCGCTTCTATCACGCTTTTAATTCCCGCTATAATATCTATTTCAACGGAAAAACATCGTTTGACGAAGCGTTGCTTTCCATGCAGAACGGCTATAAGGAAAGCTATTCCGACATGATACTGATGTACCCGATCAGTGCGCAACCGAAAGACAAGACCGAAACCGGAGGTCCTTTCGACCGGGCGATCGAGAAAAGCAATAAAGCGATCAAGCTCCACTCCATCAAAGCAAAGCCGCCTAAGAAACCGGGATGGCGCAATGATCCCAAACAACGTGCCTGGCAGGAACAGGAAGAATACAATCCGTTCCTCAAAAAGTGCTGGTTGATGATGGGGCAGGCGCAGTTCTATAATGCTGATTTCTTGCAGGCATCTGCCACTTTCTCTTACATAGCCCGTCATTATGCCCATGATGAAGAAGTGGTGGCCGAAGCCCGTCTTTGGCAGGCCCGCTGCTATTCCGAGATGGAATGGTTCTATGAAGCGGAAGATATCTTAGGAAAACTGAATACGAACGGTATCCCTCGCAAGAACCTGAACCAGTATGCGGCGGTATATGCCGACTACCTGGTGAAGAATAAGCAATATGAAGAAGCGGTCCCTTATTTCAAGACAGCGATCAAGGCAGAGAAGAACCGGCGCCAGCGTACCCGGATGAAGTATTTGTTGGGACAGATTTATGCCGAACAGGATCAGAACGGGCTTGCCTACCAGATGTTCGGACAGGTGATCAAAGCTAATCCTCCTTATGAACTGGAGTTTGCCGCCCGTATCCGCCAGACCGAAGTATTTACTGGCGGCAATTATCAGAAAGTGATCAAGATGTTGCAACGGATGGCGAAAAGCGATAAGAACAAGGACCTGCTCGATCAGGTCTATTATGCGTTGGGCAATGTCTATATGAGCCGTGAAGATACAGTCAATGCCATCAAAAACTACGAGCTGGGTGTGGAGAAAAGCACACAGAACGGTTTGGACAAGGCGATCTGCCAGATCAAACTGGGTGATCTTTATTTCCAGAAGCGCGACTATGTCAAGGCACAACCGAATTTCAGCGGTGCATTGTCCGGCATCCAGAAAGAATATAAAGACTATGAACGGGTATCCAAGCTGTCTGCTATCTTGGACGAGTTGGTCGTGCATGTGGAGGCGGTCCATTTGCAGGATAGTTTGCAAACTCTTGCCAAAATGCCGGAGTCGGAACGGCTTGCCGTGATCGACAAAATCATCGAGCAGGTGAAGAAAGAGGAGGAGGAAGCCAAGGCCTTGGCCGAGAAAGAAGCTTATCTGGCGGAACAGGAGGCAAAAGGGACTGGTATCGACCGTCCAGGAACAGAGACTGGCGGCATCACATTACCGACGACATCCGGAGGTTCCGGTTTCTATTTCTATAATCCGCAGGCAGTATCGCAGGGAAAAGCAGCTTTCCAACGTAAATGGGGACGGCGTGCGCTGGAAGATGACTGGCGTCGACGTAAGAAAGAAATGTCCACTTTCAATGAGAATATGGCAGACGAAACTGAGGATGCTTCCGAAGGAGAGGTGGGCGAACTGGCTACCGATTCGCTCGAGGCCGGACTGGAACCTGCTGCTTCCGATGACCCGAAAACACGTGAGTATTACATTCAGCAGCTTCCGTTGACACCCGAAGATATCCAGGCTTCCAATATTATCATAGAAGATGGTCTCTATAACATGGCTATGATTTATAAGGACAAACTCGAGGATATCCCGTTGGCAACCGAAGCCTTTGAGGAACTGGAACGCCGTTTCCCGAAGCATAGTCACCTTTTGGAAAGCTACTACCAGGTTTATCTGATGGCTCTTCGTTCCGGAAACCAAGCGCTCGCTGCTGCTTATAAGAATAAGTTGGTTACGACTTTCCCTGAATCGGATTATGCGGTTGCGATTGCCGATCCGAATTACGAATATAATATCCGGATGATGGACAAGGTGCAGGATTCAATCTACCAGGCGACCTATGCAAGTTACCTGGCGGAAGATACGGTCACCGTTCGTCGTAATTATCGCGATGTCAGTGCCAAGTATCCGTTGGCGGATCTGTTGCCTAAGTTCATGTTCCTCGAGGCGCTGACTTATGTGCAGGCTGGGGATGCTGAAGGTTTCAAAAATGCCTTGAAAGCATTGGTTGAGAAATATCCGACGGCTGATGTGACGGAACTGGCGGGTGAAATGCTGAAAGGTGTTCTGCGTGGGCGTATGATGGTTCAAGGTGGTATTAGGGGAATGAGTTGGAACTTGCGTTTCGGTGTGGGGGATGATGGTACGTTGTCGGCAGCCGACTCGGCACGTGTCTTTACGGCTGAATCTAACACGTCTTACCGGATGCTGTTAATGTTCCCGACCGGAACACTCGATCGTAACCAGTTGCTTTTTGCCGTTGCCGCCTATAACTTTGCCAATTTTATGGTGAAGGAGTTTGATTTGAGTTTTGAAGAAGCCGGTCCGATGAGCATGTTGACGATTCATGGCTTCTTCAATTTGGATGAAATCTTGCATTATTATAAGATGATCTACGGAGCGGATGGCTATGCAACTGCATTGGACAAAAATGTGGCTATTCTTCCGATCTCCGACGACAACTATGAAACCTTGATGCGGGGAAAGACGCTTGAGGAATATGTCGAATTCTTCCAGGAAAACTTCGGTGAAGACGCTTCTGAATTGGCCGCCCGCTGGAAAGCCCGCATGGCTGCCGAGAGGATCAAAGAGGAAGAGGTAAAAGCCGAAGAGGTTGAAGCACAGGATTCTGAAAATATTCCGGAAGAAACACTGAGCACGGAAATCCGGGAAGAAAAGCCGGAACCTGTTAAGAAGACCGTCCGCCCGAAAGAGCAACGCCAGCAGCAGGCTGTAGAAAAAGTTGTTGTATCGCCTGCCGTAAAAGATACGGTTCCGGTTGAACTTCTGTCGGTCGACACGACGACTGTCCGTAAAACAGAAACGTTCCTTCCGTCGGATGTAGATACCGTTTCAGTAAAGCCGGCTGCAAAAGATACGGTTGTTCCGGCATCACCTGACACCGTTCCCGCTGTTGTCACTCCTGTAGAGCAACCGAAGGAACTCACGTTGAAAGAGATCGAAGAACTCCGCAAGCGCGAAGCCGATGAAGCTGAAGCCCGTAAGGAAGAAGCTCGTAAAGCTTTTGAAGCTCAACAGAAAGCCGAAAAAGAATTGCAGGAAAAGAAGGCAAAAGAAAACGAGGAACTTCTGAAGAAGCAAAAGGCTGAAGAAGAAGCGTTGCTGAAAGCAAAAGCCGAACGAGAAAAACAGCTTGAACGCGACCGCAAGGCCAAGCTGAAACAGGTCGAAGCCGAACGTAAGGCGAAACTCAAAGCCCGTGAAGAACTGCGTAAGCAGAAAGAACGTGAGTATAAGGAACGCCTGAAGCAAAAGGAAAAAGAACGTAAGCAGAAGGAACGCGAATACAAAGAAAAGCTGAAGGCCAAAGAAAAAGCCCGCCGCGAAGCCCAAAAGGCCAAAGAGGCGGCTGCCAAAGTGAAAAGAAAGAGGTAAAAAAACAAGGGCCGTGTCAAATCTTTGCTGACGTGGCCCTTTATAATTAAGGAAAGTTTCTTTTAGAACTTGAAATATCCTTTCGCATTATTGTAACTGATATCTTCGACCATCTTACCGATGAACGGCAGTTCGGATGCAGGCAGTAGACCGTCTTCCACTTCGCGGCCCAGAATGTTACATAGGATGCGGCGGAAGTATTCATGACGCGGGTAGGATAGGAAACTGCGTGAATCCGTGAGCATTCCGACGAAGCGGCTCAGTAATCCTAAGTCGGACAATGCGTTCATCTGCTTTTCCATGCCGCGAATCTGATCCAGGAACCACCAGCCGGAGCCATACTGCATCTTGCCCGGAACCGTGCCGTCGTTAAAGCTGTAGATCGTTGTCATCAGCAGTTCGTTATCGCGCGGGTTCAGGTTGTAGAAGATAGACTTTGCCAGTACGCCTTCTTCGTCCAAACGGCTCAGGAAACGAGCCAGCGGAGCTGCGACTTCTGCATCTCCAATTGCATCGTAGCCTGTGTCGGGACCTAATTGCTTAAACATGCGGACGTTGTTGTTGCGGGTTGCACCATAGTGGAACTGTTGTACCCAGTCGCTTTTGGCATCCATAACCGCAAATTCGTACAACATGGCAGAACGGAATTTGTCGATTTCTTCGACTGTCAGTTCTTTCTTCATACGTGCTTTCAGGAATATGGCCTCGATTTCAGCATCCGTATAGGGTTCGGCATAGAATGTAAGTATTCCATGGTCGGACAGGCGGCAGCCTTGTGACGCGAAGAAGTCGTGACGTTTCTGCAAAGCGTCGATCAAGTTTTTGAAGTTGAGGATCGACATGTCGGCAGCTGCTTCCAACTTGGTCAGATATTCGTTATATGTATCGACATTCTCGATTGCCATAGCCTTGTCCGGTCGCCAGGCAGGAAGCACTTTGGTTTTCAGACTGCTTTGGCGGATTTGGGTATGATATTTCAAATCATCGATCGGATCGTCGGTCGTACATACGACTTCCACGTTCATACGTTCCATGATTGCCTGGGCACGGAACTCCGGTGTTTGCAATTTGGCTGTGCATTCGTCGTATATCTCGCGGGCGGTGGACGGATTCAGAACCTTGTCTATGCCGAAGATACGGCTCAGTTCAAGATGGGTCCAGTGATATAGAGGGTTGCGCATGGCATACTGCAGGGTTTCAGCCCATTTTTCAAATTTTTCATACGCCGGTTTATCTCCTGTGATGTATGTTTCAGGTACGCCGTTGGCACGCATCGCACGCCATTTATAATGGTCACCACCCAACCATATTTCCGTCAGGTCGGCAAACTGATAGTTGTCGGCTATCTGTTGCGGGATCAAGTGGCAGTGATAATCGATGATTGGCATTTTGGCTGCGTGTTCGTGATACAGTTTCTGAGCTGTCTCGGACTGGAGCAGGAAATTGGAATCGAGAAAGGATTTCATGATTTATGATTTTAGATTTATGATTTATAGATTTCTGAATTATGATTTATCATCGGCGCATAAATCATAATTCAGAAATCATTTAACGATATTTCTTGATAGTTGCCAGTGCATCGCGGCAAAGTGTGGATATTGCCTCCCAGTTGCCGGCTGCAATCATTTCTTTCGGGAACAGCTTGGAACCCATGCCTACGCAAGTCACGCCAGCTTTAAACCAGGCCGACAGATTTTCTTCCGTCGGTTCTACGGCGCCTGTAGCCATGATCATAGACCAAGGCATCGGAGCTTTGATGTTCTTCACGAACGATGGTCCGCCTACGTTTCCGGCAGGGAAAATCTTACACAGGTCACAACCTACTTCTTGGGCGAAACCGATTTCCGAAACGGAACCGCATCCTGGTGTATATGGGACCAAGCGACGGTTACAAACCTTCGCGATTTCCGGGTTGAACAATGGACCGACAACGAAGTTAGCACCCAATTGCAAGTATAGGGAAGCTGTTCCGGCATCCACGATAGATCCGACGCCTAATACCAGTTCGGGGCATTCTTTTGTAGCGAACTTGATCAGTTCGGCAAATACTTCATGAGCGAAGTCACCGCGATTGGTGAATTCGAATGCACGGACACCGCCTTCGTAGCAAGCTTTGACAACCTGCTTTGCGATTTCTACATCTTTATTGTAGTAAACAGGTACCATCCCTGTACTGACGATCGCATCGAGTACCTGCATTTTATTGAATCTTGCCATAATAAGATTTATGATTTCTGAATTATAATTTATGATTGAATTGTCACTTATCTTGAAACTCGTCCGGAAGCATCGCCACTCATCAACTTTTCAACTTCTTCGACTGTCACTTGGTTGAAGTCGCCGTAGATCGTGTGTTTCAAGCAAGATGCAGCGACAGCGAAATCGAGTGCTTTCTGGTCGTCTGTCGTATAAGTCAGCAGACCGTAGATCAAACCTCCCATGAAAGAGTCTCCACCACCTACACGGTCAACGATATGGGTAATGTCGTAACGACGAGACTGGTACAGTTTGCCTTTGGCATAGAGAACGCCGCCCCACGTATTGTGGTTTGCATTGATAGCGCCGCGCAGTGTGATGATCACTTTCTTTGCACGCGGGAATTTAGCCATCAATTGTGTGCAAACGGATTCGAATTCGGCAGCGTTTACTTCGCCGTTTGTGGCTGTTACGTCGAAACCTTCTGGTTTGATGCCGAATACCTTTTCCGCATCCTCTTCGTTACCAAGGATCACGTCACAACCTGCAACCAGTTCCGGCATCACTTCAGAGGCCATTTTGCCATATTTCCACAGATTTTTGCGGTAATTAAGGTCGCATGATACGGGGATACCCATACGGTTTGCCACTTGGATAGCTTCGAGGCAAGCATCTGCCGCACCCTGTGAAATGGCCGGTGTAATGCCTGTCCAGTGGAACCAGGATGCATCTTTGAATACTTCTTCCCAGTTTACCATTCCCGGTTGGATTTCGGAGATAGCCGAGTGAGCGCGGTCATAGACGACTTTGCTGGCACGGGCTACCGCACCTGTTTCCAGAAAATAGATACCCAAACGGTCGCCGCCGTAAACGATGTGAGAAGTCCCTACACCATATTTACGCAGGTCCATTACGCAAGCACGCGCAATGTCGTTTTTAGGTAAACGGGTTACAAACTCGGTTGCAATACCATAGTTTGCCAGTGATACGGCAACATTAGCTTCACCGCCACCAAAGGTAGCATTCAATTTATCACTTTGACAAAAACGGAGATAGTCTGGAGTGGCCAGTCTAAGCATGATTTCTCCAAAGGTTATTACTTTCTTATCCATATCGATGGTTTATAATGTGTTCAGACCACAAAAGTAGAAGTTTATTTTTAAATAAACATGGAGTGTGCGCGAAAACATAATTAATAATTGAAATTATTCCAGAAAACAGATGTATCATTTGTCCTCTTCTGCTCTTCAGCCATCTTTTCGCGAAGACGCTGGATTGTTTTTTCGTATTTCTTTTGTCCGCTGAGATCGTTCCTTTCCCAAGGATCGTTTTTCAGATTGAATAACTGGGTCGTGCGTTTCCCATTCACATGATATTCAATCAACTTCCAAGTTCCATCGGAAATGCCGCGTTGATTATCCATATAGCTGTAATATAGGTAGTCGCGGACAGGCTCTTTCCCATCTAAGGAAGAAAGTAGACTGATACCGTCTACCGATTGGGGTACAGGTAGTTGGAGCATGTCGCAAAGGGTTGGGAATACGTCTATCAAGTAACATAGGTCTGCGGTCTTTTTACCGGTATGCTGTGCGGCAGCTTTGATCATCAAAGGGACGCCGACGCTATGTTCGTATACATTCTGTTTCCCCATCAGGCCGTGTTGTCCGACTGCCAACCCGTTGTCTCCTGCAAATATGATGATTGTGTTTTCATATAACCCGTTATCTTTCAGAGTTTGGATAATGTTGCCTACGCGTTTGTCTACATGGGAGATCATGGCATAGTATTCCCTGATATGTTTTTTGATTTCATCCGGACGGCGGGGAATAGCAGCCAATATTTCGTCACGTATTTCTAATTCTCCGTTATCGAACGGGTGCTTTTCCATAAAATTAGGTGGAAGTTGTATTTGGCTCTGGTCGTAAAGCTGCATATATTCATCCGGCATGCTCCGAGGGTCATGGGGAGACATATAGGCTACCGACAAGAAGAACGGCTGGTTTTTATCTTTTTGTTGTTGAATATATTCGACGGCTTCATGGGTGAAAATATCTACGGAATGCTTTCCTGAATACATATATTCTCCTATTTCATATTCTACCTTGTTTGATTTTGCCTGGTTATGGATGACCGGACGACGTTTTCCGTAATTCATATCTGCATGGTAATCGTACAAGGGAACATTCCAGTGATCCCACATGCCTCCGAAAAAGATGGCTTTCCCTTCTTTAAAGCAACGGTTCAAGGCTTCATAGCTACTGTGCCATTTACCGGTATGGAATGTATTATAGCCGGCTTTCTGAAGGGTTTCACCTATCATCGTGTGCGAATTCGGGATTGTTGCTCCCTGTTTTTCGAGGTTATAAAGATATTTTCCGGTCATTAGCATGGCCCGACTTGGCATACTGACGGCTCCGGATGTACCACCCATGATGTGGGCGTTGGTGAAGACTGTACTTTCTCCTGCCAATTTATCCAGGTTGGGCGTTTGGACTTGTTCTTTTCCTAAAAAGTTCATTCCTGAAGCCCGCATGTCGTCGGCAAGAATCAGAATGATATTGGGCTTTTTATCTGCTGCCAGTGAACTGACAACAGATAAAAAGGAAACTCCGATCAATGATAATGCTTGTTTCATTTCTTCGTGTTTATTGTGTGATTAGATATGTTCCATCTTTTTGCGTTTCGAATGTCGCTTGGAAATATTCTTTACCGTTTGACCGGACCGGGGTGGATGTAGCTATGGTTCTACCGGCCGATTTGACCGTGAATGCTTGTCTGGTACGAAGTGTACAGCTTTTCCCTGACAGCGAATGGATATTGGCTTCTGTCAATTTTCCATTCTTCCAGTTCATCGTAATCTCGAAGTTGCCCCGTGCCTTCAGGCCGTAAACAGAGCCCTCTGCCCATACATCGGGCAAAGCAGGCAACAGATGGATGTATCCGGCATGGCTTTGCAATAACATTTCAACGACACCTGCCGTATAGCCGAAATTTCCATCGATTTGGAAAGGAGGGTGTGCACACAGTAAGTTTCGGAAGAGCCCTCCTCCTTTATGTGCACTGTTTCCGAATCCGACAGGATTGAACAGGTTGGCGATGATCTTGTAGGCGTGGTTGCCGTCTAACAAGCGTGCCCAGCAGTTTATTTTCCAGCCCATCGACCAGCCGGAAGCCAAGTCACCCCTCAGTTCGAGTGTTTTGCGGACTGCATTGAACAGTTCCGGTGTTTTGTCCGGTGTGATCTGGTCGCTCGGATGGAAACCGTACAAGTGGGAGAAATGGCGGTGTTGAGGTTCCCATTCCTTGAAGTCATATATCCATTCCTGTAGTTGTCCACGCTTTCCGATTTGATAGGGTAACAGGCGTGCTAATTTATCTTTCAATTCATTGCGAAACGATTCATCCAGATTGAACATTTCCGAAGCGGCGATCGTGCGGGTAAAAGTTTCCCGGATAATGGCCATGTCCATGGTCGGTCCCATACTCATGGCTGCCATTTGTCCGTCTTCCGTGATGAAGCGGTTTTCCGGAGAGACGCCTACCGGAGTCACCAAATGACCGTTGCCATCGTCTATCAGCCAGTCGGCAAAGAACTCGGCAGCCCCTTTCATCAACGGATAGGCTTCGTTTTTCAGGAATGCTTCGTCTTGTGTGAACTGATAGTGTTCCCATAAGTGGCTGCACAACCAGCCTTGTACCATTGGCCAGAAAGAAGCTGTCGGTACATTGTCGTTCGGCAAGGACTCTCGCCAGATGGAAGTGTTATGATGGGCCACCCAACCACGGCGGTTATACATATTCCGGGCTGTTTCGGCACCGGAGACAGACAGTTCCCGGATCATTCGGAAAAGAGGTTCCTGGCATTCCGACAGATTGGTGAGTTCGGCCGGCCAGTAGTTCATTTCTGTATTGATATTGATCGTATAGCCGCAGTTCCAGGCTGGAATTGTGTCTTTGTTCCAGATTCCTTGCAGGTTCAAAGGTTGTCCGCCTGGACGTGATCCGCTGATCATCAGGTAACGGCCGAACTGGAATAGGAGGGCTGCCAAAGCGGGATCGGCTGTCTGGGTGAATTGTTCGAGTCGTTTGTCGGTCGGCATCGCCTTTTGTTCAGACGAAGAAACCAGCTGGAGATCGACTCGGTCGAACAGGGAATGGTAATCTTCCGTATGGCGTTGTTTCAGTGTCTGATAGTCATAGGAAAGGGCTTTTTCCAGAATGCTGGCTGCTTTGGCCGAAGGATCGATACCATCCCGGCTCGGACTTTTGTCGAAACCATTGAAACTTGTTGCCATACTGAGTATGAAATAGACTTCGTCCGTGTTGTATATATGGATACCGGCGTCGGTAATCTCACATTTCCCGTCTTTAGGGAAGACCGGTTTCAACTGGGCTTCGAAAAACATACCTTTCCCGTCGATCTCGTCGCCGTAAAGCATCCGTTTGTCGAACTTGCGTTTGCCGTTCGCATCGTAGAGTTCAGGGTGTTTGTATTGATCGCCCCATTGTTCGATTTGCTCGAATGTACGCCGTTCCACATAGCCGGGAGCCTGTCCGTGCAGGATCAGACGGTCGTTAGTCCCTTTTTGCAGGGCTGTCGGATGAGGTGATGTGAAATCGAGCGAGATGTCGATGCCATTCGGTGTATCGCTTTTCAGATGCATGACGATCACGTTGTCCGGATGGGAAGCGAATACTTCCCGTTCGTATTTCACTCCGTTTTGTTTATAGACTGTTGTGGCAACCGCATCCGAGATGTTTAATGCCCGTTTGTATCCGGCAGCATCTCCCGGCTTGTTGTTTTGGATATGCAGGTCTCCGAACGGTTGGTAATATTGGTGCAGGCGTCCCAGCCAGTTCTTGCAAACCAGGTCGGAAGCTGTCTTGTATTTTCCGGCTTTCATCAGCCCGACAACTTTGTCGAACATCTCCGGTGTTATTTTCACATCTTTGAAAACGACTGACGGTTCCCCGCTGTATAACGTGTTTTCATTCAGTTGAAGTTGTTCTTTCTCAACTCCTCCGAAAACCATTGCTCCCGCACGGCCGTTCCCGATGGGGAGTGCCTCGTCCCAGTTTTGGGCAGGCTTGTCGTACCACAAGGTGAGTGGTGCTTTTGAGGGTGTTCCCGTGCACGCGGCCAGCAACAAGAATGAGATCAGATAAGAAATAGTGCGCATATACATGGTATTTTAAGATTATATAAAAAAGTGTCCAGATGCAAAGATATACAATTCATCCGGACACTTTAAAGATTTAAAATGAATTAATATCCCGGATTTTGTTCGATCGTGGCATATACATTCCGTTCGATTTCCGAGTAGGGGATTGGCCAAAGATTATGATAATCCTCTATACTCATGCCTGTTCTGGGGTTATATCTTCGGTTCCTGTCGGCAAGTTTACCCATACGACATAAAGTCAGCATGCGGAGTTCTTCGCAATACAACTCGCGTAGGCGTTCGTCCAGGATATAGTCGATGTTTACTTCTGCCGGTTGTGCCGGATCGGCATTTGCACGACTACGAACCGTATTGACATCGGCTGCCGCTTTTGCCTGGTCACCCTTGTTGACATACGCTTCCGCTCTCAGTAGGTAGGTTTCGGCAAGGCGGAACAAGTAAACGTCTTTATAGGAGCCGTTCGCACTGTTGATTACCAGATGTTCGCCGAAAGGAGTCATCAAAGGATTACCGTTTGCGTCTTTCTGGTAGAATTCTTCGGGGAAGTTGTTAACACGAGAAATCTTTGTCATCAGCGGATACCACTGGCGGATCGAGTCAAGCTGTTTGTAATAACCGTCTTTTACCAGCCATTGCCCGAAAGCCGGAGATTCCGGATTATCGATACGCACGTCGCGGATGATGTTGTATTCCGAGTTCCGGATGTCGTTTTCCGAACCTTTGGACCAAATATCATTGAAGAAATGGCTGGTCGGCTGGATCCAGCCGATACCACGTCCACATTTGCCATCCGTCACTCCTAAGAACGCTGTTGTATTGACTTCCTCACCTGCCTCATTTTTAGCCGTTATTTTGATATTCTGGTAGTAAGGGATAAAGCTGAATGACGCATTGTAGTCCGTGTTGGAACCCGGATTTAGGTAATCATATTGCAGCACCCATAAACTTTCTTTGTTACCGCTACCCCTGTTTTGGTTGTTCAGCCGGAACAGATCCCAATAGACATCGCCGGCTTCGTTCTGACGTGAACCGAAACGGTTGGTCATAAGTGCCATTTCCGGATGGTCGATTACGGCACTTGCCGCTTGTATCGCTTCGTCATATAAGCCTAAACAGATGTTGACTTCTGCCAACAGGTGTTGTGCGACCTGCTTACTTAGCTTTCCGTCTTTTACCGATTCGATATTAGGAAGCAAAGAAACAGCTTCTTCCAGATCTTGTTTGATTTGCTTATAGACTTCTTCCCGGCTTGTCCGTACATAGTCGCGGCGAGGAGTCGTGATTTCTTCCAGAATCAAAGGGACGCCCCCGAATAGATTGGCTAGCATACGGTAAGCATACCCTCTGAACACCAAAGCTTCTCCTCTGATTACCTTTTTATCTTCGTCATTTACCTGGCTGGCATTTGTTAAACGGTTTAAAATAACGTTGGCATTGGATATGACCGTGTAGGATTCTTTCCAAACCTCTTTAGGTACGGTAAAAGTCGGTACCATCACATTTTTATAATCATTCAACTTTGCCGGCTTATGGTAATCGGTTCCGTTGAAAGCAAAATCGGTTGCATAATAGAAAGCGAAGCGGGTGTCCATTGTCATCTCGCAGACCTGATATCTTACGCGGTTATACAGGTAGTTTAATGATGATTGGAAATGAGCGCTTGTCTCCATGGAATTCTCCGGCGAATAAAAATCCAGAGGTTCTTCTTTCAGAAAGTCGTGCTCGTCGCATGAAGAAAAGGAGGCGAATGCCGCTAAAAGCATAATACCGTATTTGATTGATTTCATATTCATATATAATTAAAATTCAAGATTAAGACCAATAGAATAGCTTCTCATAACCGGATACTTGCTCGTGTTCAGACCGGTTCCTGTTTCAGGATCCCAACCATCCCAGTCGGTGAAAGTAAGGAGGTTCTTTCCTGTTACATACAGTTTCAGCCGGTTGACTTTGAACTTGCTTAGGAAAGAGGCGGGTACATTATAGGATAATGTAACATCCTGCAAACGGATGAAGCTGCGTTGTACATAAGGGGAAAACGTGTATCCGAGTGCTTGAGTATAATAGCCTAACTGACGGTAACGTGCGTCCGGGTTTTCCGGTGTCCAGTAATCGAAGTTGAACAGGTTGTTCTGGTAGATATTATCCGGATTGGCAAGGTCTTTGCCCGGCTGTCCGTAATAATAATTCTTTCCCCCTTGTACGGAATTGATCATGAATTTGAATTCCCAATTTTTGTAGCGGAATGAGTTCTGGATGCTGAAGCGATAAGCAGGATCGGAATAGCCTATTATCTTCCGGTCTTTATCGGCAGTATATTTACCATCGTTGTTAACATCTTCCACTTTATAAGTCCCATATTCGAATCCGTCGGGAATCAGACCATTCTGTTTGTCTGCAATCTGCCACATGCCGATGATGTTGTAATCATAACAAACTCCATACGGATGGTTGATAAATATCTTATCGGAGATCAGGTCGTCTTCCCGTCCGTCACCGTCGGCATCGATTCCCAGAATACTTTTAACCTTGTTGCGGTTACGGGAGAAGTTGAATGTGACATCCCAGGAGAAATCTTTTGTTTCTATAGGGATTCCTGTTACGGTCATTTCAAAACCTTTGTTGCTCATTTTACCGATATTGGACGGGATTTTGTCCAGACCGTTCATTTGCGGAATATTGATATTGAATAACAAGTTGTTCGTTTGCGATGTGTAATATTCAACAGTACCGAAAATACGACTGTTTAAAGCACTGAAATCGGCGGCGATATTGAACGTATTGGTCGTTTCCCATTTCAAATCGGCGTTGGCCAACGATTTGATCCATTGCATTTGTTCGGCGCTTACGCCATCTCCAAACAGGTACCCGGCATTGACAGTCGAGTCGTCCACTTTAACGGAGCCAACTCCGGCTCCCATCTGTGCCATTGTCTGATACCGTCCTACCGTACGGTTACCGTTTTGGCCATAAGAGAGGCGCAGTTTCAGGTTCTCCATCCAGTCCACATTATTTTTGAAGAAGTCTTCTTCGCTGATACGCCATGCCAAAGCAGCGGAGGGAAATACACCGAACTTGTGGTTTTTCCCGAATCCGGAGAACCCATCGCGGCGGACTGTTCCGGTGACGATATATTTGTCGTTGAACGTATAGATGGCACGCAGCATGGTGTACAGGCTGGATTCTGTCCATGCGCCTGATTTAGCTGTTTGCAAGTCTGCCTGCCCTGCGTCCAGTTTGTTGTAGCCCAGAATATCATTAGAGAAGTTGGTTGCTCCTGCCTTTGTCATCTCGTACTGTCTTTTTTCCACTCCATATACGAAAGTGGCATTGATTGCATGCTTTCCGAACTTGTTTTTATACGACAGGATGTTGTCGACTGTCCAGTTATACTCGCTGTTGTTCTCTTTTGAACCGGAACCTGTAAAGTTCGCTCCCCATTTGTTGAAGTTGTAAATCTTGTTTTCGATCAGGTTCTGCGAGAAGTTCATACGGTAATTCAATCCTTTCAGAAATGGGAAATCAATGTCTGCATAGAAGTTTCCGAACAGATTGTAACGCTTGTTGGTGTCATCCTGTTGGATAGTCAGTAACGGATTCAGGGAGTTTTTATACGGTTCGCGAATATAGTCGCCGTTTTCATCGGTTGCCGCAACAATAGGAGGAAGTCCTACAACAGTAGACAGATCGGGTGATTCACCTGAATAATCGCTGACAGTGAAGAATGATTGTACACCTACTTTCAGGAAGCTCGTGATTTTGGTATCCATGTTGATACGGATGTTGTAGCGTTTATATGTATCGTTGATTACCAGGTTCTTCTGATCTGTATAACCCATAGAGAAGAAGTAGCTGCTCAATTCGTTTTTCCCTCTTACACTCAGATTGTGATTTTGGATATAAGGGGTTTTGTTTGTCAGCATATTCCACCAGTCGGTTTCCGTCCCGTTTTCATATCCGTCCAGTGCGTTGCGGTCCATCAAATGCGAAGTCGGATCCCAATTCGGATTCGGTTGGAGCATATCGTCTCCAATACGGCTTTCTTCGAGGAAGCGGTCTGCGATCTTGCGAAGGAACCCGTCGCGTCCTTCGGGATACATGTCTTTGTTGGTCGGTTGCTGGTAAGAGAACGAACCGCTGTATTCGATTGTCGGTTTACTCATCACCTTACCCGTTTTGGAAGTGATCAGGATCACACCGTTGCTGGCTTCCGATCCATAGATGGCGGCGGCGCTTGCATCTTTCAGGATATCGATGGATTCGACATCGTTCATATTGATATCGACCATGTTCCCACGGAAAATGATGCCGTCCAGAACGATCAACGGACTGTTACCGCCACTGATGGACGTACGGCCGCGGATAGACATATCCGGATCTTTACCGGCTTCAGATACCGAGCTTACGTTCAGTCCGGGAACCGTCCCCTGTAATGCCGAACCCAAGCTGATATTCGGTGATTCCTGCAAAGTTTCCAGATCGGCACGGACAACAGACCCGGCCAGGTCGCTTTTCTTGGCCGTCCCATAACCGACGACGACGACTTCGTCCAGCTTCTGTGCGTCTTCCGCCAACTGCACGTTGATGTTCTTCTGGCTATCGACTGTAATCTCTTTGGTCACGTATCCGATATAGGAAAACTGGATCACCGCTCCCTGGGGAACCGAGAGGGTATAATTGCCGTCCATATCTGTGATGATCCCGTTGGTTGTGCCTTTTTCTACCACGTTAGCACCGGCAATAGGGCCTAAATTGTCACTTACCGTACCGGAAATCGTCACTTGCTTCTGTTGCTGTTGAACCGTTTGGGCAGAGATGATGATGTGATTGTTCCGGATGACGAATGTGCATCCGCTCTCTTTCAGGATCAGTGCGAGTGTTTCATTCAAAGATTTATTGTTAACAGAGGCATTGACCTGTTTATTCAGATTAATGACCGACTCATCATAGTCGACCGACATACCTGTTTGTTTCTCTATTTCGGAGAAAGCATCTTTGATTGTGATGTTGTGGGATGGCAGTGTGATCGACTGGCTACTGGCAACTGTCTGTTGCACAAAAAAGAAAAGAAAAAACATTAACGAAACGCGGAATAAACTAATTAGCTTATTCTGTTGTGTTTTCAGGTTTAATTCCATATTTTTGTAAAATTAGATATTTAAGTAAATACTATGCATGATTTTTATCCTGCCGGATAATTAGTTAGAATGAATGGTGTTGCTCGATTTCAAGCCGGGGAGATCTGATTGGCGTCATCTTCCCGGTTCTTTTTTTCATATTAGTATCTCCTCTTTTTTAGTTTATGTACACTTTGTCCTCTTTTATTTTGTAGTTCAGTCCTTTTATCATCTCTTTCATGACTTCCAGTACCTGTTCCAGGCCCTCGTCAGGATTAAACTTCATTGTAAAGCTTCTGCCGGCGAACCGTTCCGTCTCGTAATTGATCGTTACATCGAATTTACGTTCGATGGTCTTTACGATCTGGTCGAACGAGGCCGTCTGGAATATCAGATACCCGTCGGTCCATTGCATCACGCGTCCGGCGTCGACAGTATTGAGTGCCAGTGTTTCCAGGCGGTGATTGTAGATAATTTGTTCGTCTGGCGATAAAATCAGGCTTGTGTCTTGCTTCAAACAGGGATAGACTTGGATTTTCCCTTCTTCCAACGTGGCAATCGTAACATCCTGGTCTGAATAAGCGTTTAGATTGAATACGGTGCCGAGTGCTTTGACCGTCATATGGGCGGTTTTGACCAAAAAGGGTTTTGCCGGATCTTTGGCGACTTGGAAGCGGGCTTCCCCGTTGAGGAACAGGAGACGTCTTTTTCCCCTGAAATGTTTGTCATAGACCAGTAAAGAACCGGAGTTCAACCAAACTTTCGTCCCATCGGGCAGTTTTACTTGTTTCTGTTCTCCATTTGCGACGAAACATTCTTTCAATTGAGCTTCTTCCACAACCGGATTTACTTTTGTCAGATAATAATAGGTACCGAAAGCACCAAGCAACGGCAAAAGTAGTATGGCGGCAATTCTCTTGATATACAAGCCAATTGGCTTGTGAAGCATCCGATCGGATGCTTCGATCTGCTTATGTAGTCGGGATAATTCCTGGAAAGTGGATTCGTTTGCCACGGCAGATTTCTCTTCCCATAAAGTAACCATCGCCTTTTCTTTCTCTTCCTGAAAATTCCGGTCAAGCAGCCAGGCATGGAACTTCTTCTGTATTTCCGGGGACAGGTCGTTCTCGAAAAATTTCTCTATTAATATATGTATGTTTCTTTTGCCCATTTTTCGTCTTTATATTATAGCTAACGGATGAGTGGGGAAGCACACACAGCCGGAAGTGCATTTTTTTCAGAAAAAAAGCAGCAAAGTGGAATATGCGATCTTCCGCAATTCGGCAAGGGCTTGTGTCATGTGGTTTTCTACTGTCCGTTTGCTGATATTCAGCCGTTGGGCGATTTCTTCATTGCTCAGGCCGTCTTTCCGGCTCATAATAAAGATGTTCCGGCGTTGAGGCGGCATCTTCTCGACAGCAATGTCAATGAGCAGCGATAGCTCCCTGGCGTAGAGTTCTTCTTCTATCAGATCGTCGTAGGTCGACCTTCTTTGCTCTTTTTGCTGGTAGTTTTCTTCGATCAGGCTGTGTTCGTAATAATCATAGATCATGTTGCGGGCCATGCGGAAGAGATAGGCCTTAAAAGAATCTACTTTTGAGATCGTTTCCCGGTTGGTCCAGATTTTATAGAAGATATCTTGGGTCATGTCGCTCGCTTCATCCCGGTTCTTTATGAAACCTGTTAAGAAGTGCTTTAGTCTTGGACTGTATTGGATGTAAAGCATATCGAAGGCTTTATGATCCCCCTTTCCAAGTTCTTCCAGATATTTTGACTCAAGGTTGATATCCATTTTTGTTTTCTATTGTACGCTCTATCCCTTTATAAATATGAAAAACGAAAGATATGGAAAATAATCTGAAGAGGCAATTTTTTTCAGCAAGAAATATCGAATTGAACAACAGGCTTCATCGAATGAAAGACCGGATAAACGATAATTTGAAGCAAGTGCCTGATAACTCGATGCAAGGAAAAAATGGTTCGTGCAGAATAATAATCCAAAAGTGTCAAATATTTTGACGCTCGCTTGCAAGGTAACGGGGAAGCGGATAACTTTACCGGAAAAAGATCTTATGCAAGCCGGAACTATCCTGATCGTTGATGATAACAAAAGCGTACTGACCTCTCTCGAACTGCTTCTGGAAGATGAGTTCGAAGGGGTGGAGACTGCCTCGAACCCGAACAGTATCCTTTCGGTCCTGGACAGTCGGCCGGTTGATCTTGTCCTGTTGGATATGAATTTCTCTGCCGGAGTCAATACTGGTAATGAAGGGCTTTTCTGGCTCCGTCGCATACGGGAGATCGCACCGGAACTTCCTGTTATCATGCTGACAGCCTACGGGGATGTCGAGTTGGCAGTTAGGGCGTTGAAGGGTGGGGCAGCCGATTTTGTATTGAAGCCCTGGGATAACGATAACCTGATCGGGAAGATACGTGCCACCCTGCGCGAACGGAAATCCTGTCAGCTGGTGCATCCAGTGGAGAGGCCGAGTGAGCCGGCTATGATTATCGGGCATTCTCCCGTGATGATGAAACTGATCAAAGTGGTGACAAAAGTAGCTAAGACAGACGCCAATGTCCTGATCACCGGAGAGAACGGTACAGGTAAGGAGATGCTAGCACGTGAGATACACCGCCTTTCGCTCCACAGCGGCCGAGAGATGGTCAACGTGGATATGGGAGCCGTCAGCGAGTCGCTGTTCGAAAGCGAGTTGTTCGGGCATGAACGAGGTGCTTTTACGGATGCACGCGAGAGCCGTCCGGGGAAGTTCGAGGCGGCACACGGGAGCACACTGTTTCTTGACGAGATCGGGAACCTGCCGTTAGGATTGCAAGCCAAGCTCCTGGCAGCCTTGCAGAACCGCGAGGTCACCCGCCTTGGGAGCAACCGGAAGATTCCGGTCGACATACGCCTGATTGCCGCCACGAACCGAAACCTGCCGGAGATGGTGGCTCAGTCGCTTTTCCGTGAAGACCTGTTCTACCGCATCAATACGATACAGATCGAGATTCCGCCTCTTCGGAACCGGCGGGAAGATATCGCCCTGTTTGTCGATTATTTCCTGAAAAAATATACAGACCTTTACGGGCGGCCGGGGCTAACCCTGCATCCGCAGGCGTTGGAGAAGCTCGCGAACTATGACTGGCCCGGTAACATTCGGGAATTGCAGCATACGATCGAAAAGGCGGTGATCCTGGCGGAAAAGAATGTGATTCGTGCCTCCGACCTCTTTATACGTCCGGGAAAGGCGCTCTCTTTTAGCGAAGTACCCAATTTGGAAGAGGTGGAGCGGCAGGCGATCTTGGCGGCTATCACCCAGAATGAAGGGAACCTGACGGCTGCGGCGGAGCAGTTGGGCGTGAGCCGGCAGACGTTATATAATAAGATGAAGCGATTCAATCTCTGATTTTCCGCCGGTATGTTCAGTGTCCGTCTATACATACGCATTCTTTTGCAAGTAGTCGCCATCGTGTTGATGGCGGGCTTGGGCGTGGCCGGCATCGTTACGGGACGGGCAGTCATACTGGGTTTCGTGGCTCTCTTTATCGCAGTGTGGCTGATCAGTTTCCTTGTCTATTATCTCAACGCATCGAACCGGAGGATACAGCTTTTCCTGGATGCCATCGAGGATGACGAGTCGATGCTCAATTTCCCGGAAAATATCGGCAGCCGGGAGCAACGCCGCTTGCATGCCGCTTTCAACCGCATTCATAGACTGATGACCGAGAACAAACGGAAGGCGTTCGACCGCGAACTGCATCGCAAGGAGTATGAATCGTGGGATAAACTGATGCATGTCCTGACGCACGAAATCATGAACTCCATTGCTCCGGTCATCTCCCTCTCCGGCACGCTTCTTTCTTATTTCCGGACGAAAGATGCGCCGAAAAGCAGCGGAGAGATCACCGATGCCACCATCCGCAAGACGATACGGGGATTGGTCACCATCAAAAGGCAGGGGCAAACCCTGATGCATTTCACCGAATCGTACCGTCAGTTTACTTACCTGAAGGAGCCGGTGCCTAAGCCATTCCCGCTTACGTATCTGCTGCAAAACCTGCAGACCTTGTACTTGCCGGATATGCAACGGCTGCATATTGATTTCTCTCTCGTACTGTTTCTGCCGGAAATAACGGTCCATGCAGACGAAGAGCAGCTGTCACAGGTTTTGATCAACCTACTTAAAAACGCTATGCAGGCACTTGAAGGGCAGGAGGATGGAAAGATCCGTATGGAGGTCGATACGGAGAAGAACCAATTGCTTATCCGGGTGACGGACAACGGTCCCGGCATCCCTTCCGACTTGATAGAAGATATCTTCGTCCCCTTCTTCACCACCAAGGCTACGGGGAGCGGCATCGGGTTGAGCCTTTCCCGGCAGATTATACGGATGCATGGAGGAGAATTGTCGGTGGCTTCGCAACCTTACCGGGAAACCTGCTTCACGGTTTCTTTGCCTGTAAAGCCATAAGAATTACCGTCTCTTGATTTCTACCCGCGAAGTGAGCGGATAGCGCAAGCCTTTGGAGGACTTATAATAGACTTCGGCCGCACCGATCTTCAGCTTGGCGCGTATCTTGATCGGGATATGGTTCTCGTCGTCGCCGATCCAGATCTCGGCGGCTTCCTTGCTTTGGGTAAAGGCGTCGTCGTAGATGTCGATATAGAAATGGCGGGTCCTGTACTTCAACGTCTCACTCCGTTCCACGATCTGCTGCCCGGTATAGCGGAAACTGATGTTGATGCGTTCGCGCCCGATCGCCACCTGGAAGGGAAAGCTCTCGCCGCTCTTCATCTTGTTCCAATCCAGAGAACGCAGATACATCGTTGCTCCCAGCATGTCGAACATATAAGGGGCTTCCGTAACGAGCATCGTGTCGATCTTCGTGCGGGTGGGCGTATAACGGTGGGAATGAGCGAGTATTTTCTTTTGGTCGTAGGAAAAATGGATGTCGTCTATCAGATAATAGTCGTTCTCGTTTACCCGTTTCTCGCTTCGTATAAGCAGCATGTCAGGGGTGAAATGGCAATCTATCGTATCCCGCATCTTATAGACTTTCTCGATAATGCCGGAGGTGCGGAAGATAAGCTGGTAATGGCAGGATGGCTCGCCCTCATATTCCGCATCACGGATGGAAAGGGTGGCGTGGCCTGCACGGGGCATTAAAAGGCCCCATTTGAAGTGCAATTCATATTGCACTTCCTCGCCGGAGTTGAATCTGTGCCGGACCGAAATTTCCTGTGCCATCGCACATACGGCCGATAGCAACAGTAAAAATACCAGCCATATACGAACGGTATTAGAACGGCATTCCCATGTTACCGCTGCTATTATTCCTTGATGATGATTGTTGACTTTCATCTTTGTAGTTTCTTTTCTTCTTGGTTGCTTCCTTCGGCTTATTCTTCGTTATCTCAAGAGGCTTTTGCTTAGCCAGCGGGGTGGAGTTGACATTCCATGTCTCTTCGACCTGCCAGTTCTGCATGATCTCGTACATTTTGGGAGAATAATAAACTTCTTCGGGCTGTCGCTTTTTGGCATAATTACCGGTGTCCCACACTCCGTTGCCGTTCGTGTCGATCACGATACGGGCATAATACTTATCAGGCTTCAAGTCCATGAAGAGCACTCCGCCGTCTTTTACTTTCGCTTTGCGGACAGGGGCGTCTCCGGTGCTTAGCAATTCGACGAAAGCAGTCGTATCCACACCGTTGATATTGAGATAGAGGTGGCCGTATTCGTCTTCTTTCTTGATTTTGAACTCACCGGTAAAGAAGTCGTTCCACTTCCCGTAAAGGCTGTGGATGGCGGCGGAGTCCACTTCGATGCGGTATTCTTCCCCATACTTCCACGGACGTCTGATAAAATAGTTCAGGCTGTTAGTCGAATCGGGGAAGAAGTCGAAATCTACCGTATTCCAAACGGTATCGATCTTTTGGTCGAGGAAGAACATCTCTTTGTTGATATCCAATACCGGTTCGTTGAAGGTTACGGATATCGTATCGAACAAGTCCATCGAACCGGGAGCGTCTACTTGCATGCCTAAGAACACGATCGGATCGGGTTCGTCTTTCTTTTTCTTCTTTTTCTTTTCTGCCGGACGGCGGCGCAATACCAGTTGGACCGTGTCGGTTTGCGGGCGCAGGATGTTCAGGGAGTCGCTCTTCGGATAGGAGACCTGCACCTGCAGGGTGTCCTGCTTCCAGACGGTCGAATCGGCAAGCCAGTAGTTGACGGCCGCGCCGCCTTCCGTTTTCTGCACAAAATACCAGGTACTGTCTTCCGGGGTGAAATTGATGGGGAGAGGTACCGGGACGGTGTCCAGCTCCGTGTTGAAGCGCAGCGTAAAGTATTTTTCGTCCGGGCGTTCGGGTTTCACCATATACTGGCGTTCGAACTTTTCTTTGAACAGGCGGAGCTCGATGTTGTCCGGGAAGAACCGGGTATAACCGACCGTCCGGATCGTATCGATCGTCAGGCTGTCTTTCCAGGTCGTATCCTGCCGGGTCGTCAGTTCGAAGGAAGGGACGATGACGGAATCCAAGAAAGCGATGTCTTCGCCGGGTTGGTCGAATTTATAGTCGCGGTTCACATCGTTTAAGGCAAAAATATGATAGGTTCCAGGAGTGATATTACGAATCGTGAACTGCCCTTTGTCATTCGTACGGGAAGTACGGACGAACGGGAGTTTCACGAATGCAGAATCTTCCAAATTGTTGTGCAGGCCGATCGTAATGCCTGGCATCGGTTCTAGATTCTCGGCATTCAGCAAGACTCCCGAAACTTCGAGTGTGTCGATGATGTCTCCGGTAGAGAAAGCGAAAGAGAAGTTTTCGAATACGTTTTTCTCATTATTGTCGGAGATGGAATTGGTGAAGTCGATCGTGTAGGTCGTGTTAGGTTTCAACGTGTCTTTCAATTCGATCACCGCCTTCTTTCCGGCAGAGCGGATAACCGGTAGTTCCATCTGGGGCGGAGTGATAATCACGTTCTCCGAAGGTTTCTCGATCTGGATCAACTCGTCAAAGAGGATTTCGATCTTTTTGCCTGTATAATTAATCTGATTTGGGACCGGTGTACTGCTTACGAATTTGGGAGGTGTTTCATCATAGGGCCCTCCGTTCGGACTACCGATATTGGCACACGAATAAATGACAGTCAACAGCAGCATTCCATACAACAGGCGGAATGAATTTCGTATATATTTAGTATCCATTTATGTCTATTTCAAATACATTCGACAAACACGTGCAAAAATAGGGAAAAATCCGGTGAAAATTAGTAGGGTATCCTGCCATTAATCAATCTTTGCATTTAAACGGACTTTTGTCCGATTGTCGTTTTCAACATCCTGAACCCGATCCTGCAATACAAACATTTCTTCTTTTCGCAATATTCGCGTTTTAATTGAATCAAAGCCTGGCTGTCGCCAGCGTGGCAGACGGTGATACCGGCGTTGTAGAAGGTGGTGACGATGGTGTTCTTTTCCGGGGGAATACTTTCTAAAAGGCGGGTAGCACGTTCGCAATATTCGGGACGTTTGTTATGTAGGCCGTAGGCAAAGAGCATCGGAACGACCGTGTTTATCAGTAGGATGTTCAGGGCGTTTTCGCCTATAGTCTTTTCCTTTCGGGGAGAAGCATACCGGAAATGATAATGTGTCTCCCAATAACCGGATGGAGGAATCCTGAAATACTTTTTGATCTCTCCGGTGCTCCTGGCTTCAAGAATGGCAGAGAACAGAGTGTCGTACTGTACCCAAAGTGCGGCTAACTGTGCCACTTTCAGATACGGAAAGTTGACAGGCCGTGTCCGTAGGTTCTTAAATACGAAATCTTCCATTGGTGACAGGCCGAACTTATGGCGTAAAAAATCGTATTCCCGTTGCAACAAGCGGTAGTAGTGATCGTCGTTTTCCTCCTCTAACATTCCTGCCTGTCCGAAAAGCATTGCTTCTATCTGCGAATGGCTGCTCCGCTGTTTTTGAATGCAACGAAGCGGCAAGCTCTTTGCCAGCCTTTCAAAAGCATCATTATTCACACCAAAGCCGAAGTTTCGGGTTAAAGTAATATAAAAAACTTCATTCCAGTCTGTCTGATACGCATCCAAAAGGAGGAATATGTCATGTGTTTTCCGTTCCAGCCGCTCACTTAGCAAGGCTTCCATCCAACAGGCTATATGCAAAGGAGCGATCCCTGTTATGTGATCGAGGCACGGAAGAGCCGCCTCCCGGTAAAGCAACCAGTCTATACTGCGGAGAATATTTTCCGGAACAGTCAGGAGCATTTGTGGAATCGGGTTTCCGTTCGTTCGAACTGGCTGGAAATCATTAAAGCCTGTAATGTGAAGGATTACACAGTCGTATGCCTTATCCGTATCATGATGATGGAGCAGCCAGTCGGAAGATTTATCATGAATTTCGACGCTTCCTACCCATAGCGTTCCGTCTATTTTGATCTTCGCATTGAAAAAATCGGGACCTGCATCCGTATTCTGCATTCCGGGATCGATTACCTGGACGGGACGTCCCTCTGTTGTTATCAATGGTGTGGCCGTGTAAAGTTTGTATTTCCAAACATAATGTAATAAACGTTCCATCTTTTTTCAGAGTTAAGATTTATGTCCCAAATCTAAGCATTATTCTTTATATTTGCAGCACGTTATCAGTTGAAAGTTGAAAAATTAAAATTGAAAGTTAAATATATAAGTATGAAGATTGCACTTATCGGTTACGGAAAGATGGGAAAAACTATCGAGCAGATAGCACTTGGAAGGGGACACCAAATCGTGTCTATCGTAGATATCAATAACCCTGAAGAAATACACTCCGACAAATTCAAGAGTGCTGACGTCGCGATCGAGTTTACGACTCCGGCTACAGCATTCAACAATTATATGCAATGTTTTGCAGCAGGCATTCCGGTTGTTTCCGGTACGACAGGATGGCTTGACAAGATTGGGCAAGTCAAAGATATGTGCGAAAAAGAGGGTAAAACTTTTTTCTATGCCTCCAATTTCAGCATCGGTGTAAATATATTCTTCGCTATCAACAAATATCTGGCAAAGATTATGAATAATTTTTCCGCTTACGATATCAAAATGATGGAAACCCACCATATCCATAAATTGGATGCTCCTAGCGGAACAGCTATCACACTGGCGGAAGGAATCATTGAAAACGTGGACCGTAAAGACCGCTGGACTTTGGAAACGGCTGAGAAAACAACCGATATACCTATCCATGCCATTCGTGAAGGAGAAGTTCCGGGTATCCACGAAATCACATACGAGTCGGATGTCGACACGATTAGCATCAAGCACGATGCGAAGAGCCGTGCCGGATTTGCCTTGGGCGCTGTTATTGCCGCCGAATTTACTGCTGGAAAGAAAGGTTTCCTCGGAATGGATGATATGCTTAAATTTTAATTAATAACAGAAACAAATGAAGAAGTTTTCCAAGAAACAATGGATTAAATTCAGCATAGCAGCCGTTCTCTACCTGCTTTTCACGCTTTGGATGCAGAATGCCTGGTTGTTGTTGGGCCTGATTGTCCTTGTCGATATTTTTCTGACCGGGTATATCCCTTGGGGAGCCTGGAAACGTACCAAGAATCCGCAGGTACGCAATGTGTTGGAATGGGTGGATGATATCCTGTTTGCATTGGTTGCCGTCTATTTCATCAATATCTTTATTTTCCAGAATTACCAGATTCCCAGTTCCTCGCTGGAGAAGTCCTTGTTAGTGGGTGACTATCTGTTTGTGAGTAAGCTCAGCTATGGACCGCGCGTGCCGAATACGCCGGTCGCTTTCCCGCTGGTACAAAACACATTACCCTTCTTCAACTGTAAGTCATATTTGGACTGGCCGGAATGGGACTACAAACGGGTGAAAGGCCTCGGTCATGTGAAACGGAATGATATTGTGGTGTTCAACTTCCCTGCCGGCGACACGGTTGCACTAAAAGTTCAGAATCCGGATTATTATCATTTGGTAGAACAATACGGACGGGAAGCCATCCTGTTGAATAAAGCGGATTTCGGTGATGTGATCTATCGCCCTGTTGATAAACGAGAGAATTATGTCAAACGGTGTATCGGTATGCCGGGCGACACGATCGAGATTCGTGACAACCAGGTCTACATCGATGGTGTTGCTGCCAAGAATCCGGAAAAGATGCAGCTTAACTACTTCGTCGAGACGGACGGCTCCATGTTGAGTGAGGAGCAGTTCCGTTTACTGGATGTCAGCAAGGCCGACCGTGTATTGATCGATGGAAGCTATAATCCCCAATATATGTCTATGTTGAATATTCAGCCGAATGCCAACGGGCAGTATAACCCGATTTACCATTTCCCGCTGACTCAAAAGACAGTGGAAGTAGCTAAAAAACTTCCGGTCGTGAAACGTGTGGTTCTCGAACCGGATCCCGTAGGAACCGATTCCTATTATCCGGTTGACTACCAGACCGGATGGAGTCGTGACAATTACGGACCACTATGGATCCCGAAGAAGGGAACCACGATCCCGTTGACGGAACGTAATATAGCCCTTTATAAACGCTGTATCGTCAACTACGAACATAATAAGCTGGAAGTAAAGGATGGTAAGGTTTATATTAACGGCAAGCCGGAAACGACCTATACGTTCAAATACGATTATTACTGGATGATGGGTGACAACCGCCACAACAGTGCCGACAGCCGTTCCTGGGGTTTCGTGCCGGAAGACCATATCGTAGGTAAGCCGATCATGATCTGGCTGTCACTGGATAAGGATCGTAGCTTGTTTGACGGCGGTATTCGCTGGAACCGTATGTTCCGTTGGGTACACCCGGATTAAGCAAATTTCTATGAGGAAAAAGATTCATGATAACATAAACGGGGCGGGTGGACGTAAAAGTCGCCTCTACGTGGGTTGGGTGGTAACGATTGTTATCGCCTTTCTCATTGTTATACCTGTCCGCCGTTTCTGTGTCGAATCTTACCGAATATCAACGAGTGCGATGGAAGATGCATTGCATCAAGGCGATTATATCTTGGTAAATAAATTGCCGCTTGAAGGAAATCCGGGACGGAACAAGGTCGTGCTGTTTACCAGTCCGCTTCTGAAAGACACGGTGAGTAACCCATTGTTATTGAGCCGTTGTATCGGTATGCCTGGGGATACTATCTTGGTGAGTGGCGACGGGTATGAGGTGAACGGGAAACTGTTACCTCACTCTCCTCGTGCGCTTAACACCTGTTTCATTACCCAGAAGAGTGCCGCCGATTTCCTGAAAGCCCTGCAAAAGTTGAGCATACCTGTGCGGAACTGGAAGAGCGAGACGTTCGGTTTCTCTTTTTCCCTGACTTCTTTCGAAGAATATCAATTGCGTGAAGAACTGACGGAAGAGATGAATATTCATTTTATCCGGAATCAGTCTGCTCCGTACAAGCTGGTTGTTCCCCGTAAAGGCCGGGCATACCGCCTGGATGAAGCTGCCCTTGTCGCTTGCAAGGAAGCGATATTGGCCGAGGCCGGAGAAAAGGCTGTTTTTCGTGACGGAAAGCTATATTTAGATGGAAGGGAAACTGCGTTTTTCTTCTTCGAACAAGATTACTACTGGATGCTTTCCGACAATGTAAACGAATCGGTCGATTCCCGCCATTTAGGCTTTGTTCCGCGTGACCATATCATCGGAAATGCCTGGTTATGCTGGTTCAGCCGTGACAAACAACGAATCTTTAAACCCGTAAACTGATGATGCAACCCGTTTATATTTCTACTACCTATTTGGGGCCGGTCCAGCAATATTGCAAACTGTTCCAATATCCGGAAGTACACTTGGAAACAGCCGAAAACTACCTCAAGCAAACCTTCCGGAACCGTTGTACCATTGCCGCCGCCAACGGTCCGTTAGCTTTATCTATCCCCATCGTGAAGCCGGACACGTTGAAGTGTCCGACCAAGGACATCCGTATCTCCGATCATGGGAACTGGCGTCACCTGCATTGGAACGCTTTGGTTTCGGCTTATAACATGAGTCCGTTTTTTGAATATTACGAAGAGGACTTCGCTCCTTTTTACGAGAAAAAATATGAGTTTTTATTTGATTACAATGAGGAATTGCGCCAGTTGATCTGCCGCCTGCTCGACCTGCATCCGAATGTTATTTATACGGAAGAATACCAGTCCGAAGTGCCGAACGATTTCCGTGAGATCATCCGGCCGAAACATGAAGGAGAAGATCCGTCCTTCTCCCCGAAGCCCTATTACCAGGTTTTTCAGGGCAAGCACGGATTTCTTCCGAATATGAGTATTGTGGATTTACTGTTCAACATGGGACCGGAAGGGCTGTTGGTGTTACGTGATTCCATTGTAGCATCGAAGCAGCCCTGATTGAGAATCCTTCAGTTCTTTTTCATCGTATAGTTTTTCACCCCTAACGAATCGTATGCCTGTAACAAGGCCTCGTCGTTATCGGAAATCATCAAAAGTTTGTCATTTTCTTTCAGCTCCGTGTTGCCTTTCGGGATGAAATAATGTCCGTCTCTTTTCACCATAACGGCAAGGGTGTGGTCGGGCAAGGTGAGTTGCATCAATTTGTTTCCATGAGAAAGGACAGCAGGAGTGATGTCTATTTCACTCATGGCACTCTTAATATCTTCCGGCAATTCGATACCGAACACATCTTTTCGCTCCGGCTCGTCGACAAGTCCGAGCCATTTGGCAGCCTGTGTTACGGTTGTTCCTTGTATCAATAGGGAAAGGATCGTGATGAAAAACACGATATTAAAGATCATGCCTCCATGATCGACTCCGGCAATCCAAGGATAAGTTGCGAAGATTATCGGAACTGCTCCACGAAGTCCCACCCACGAGATATATAGCTTTCCTTTTGTTGTAAAGTTTTTAAATGGAAGCAAACACAGGAAAATCGTTGCCGGACGAGCTATCAGTATCATAAATACTCCCACTAAAAGGCCTACTGGAGCGACTGGCAGCAACTCGTGCGGGTTCACCAACAGACCTAACGTGAGGAACATGACGATCTGCCACAGCCAGGCAAAGCCGTCGAAGAAAGTTCCCATACTCTTTTTATGCACAATCTTAGCGTTCCCCACGACCAGGCCGGCAATGTACACGGCCAGATAGCCGTTCCCTTTACATAAAGTAGTCGCCGAGAAAGTGAAGAAAGCAGTTGTCAACAATAAGATCGGATATAAAGACTCGTTGTCCATATTGATCTTGTTGATCATCAGAACGGCCAGTTTACCTAACAGGAAACCGGCTATCGCACCGACGGATAGCTGGACGAGCAATTGCAGGACAGCTTCCTGCAAGTTCATACCTCCGACCTGTATATAAGCGATAATAAGCAAGGTAAGCATATATGCCATCGGGTCGTTGCTACCGCTCTCCAATTCGAGGGTCGGACGCAGGCGTTGTTTCAAATAAACCCCTTTGCTCCTAAGGATGGAAAAGACGGAAGCAGAGTCTGTAGACGACATCACTGCCGCCATCAGCATAGATTCGGCTACCGTAAGCGTTTCATAACCTGTAGACCACAAAAACACATAATAGATAAAACCTCCCGTTATAAGCGTCGTTAACAATACTCCCACTGTTGCAAGGACAACTCCTTCCGTGGCTATCGGCTTGATCTCGGACATTTTAGTATCCATACCACCGGAAAACAGGATGATACTCAACGCCAACATACCTATGAACTGTGCTGCACTGGGATTGCTGAACTGAATGCCTAAGCCGTCGCTGCCGAACAGCATTCCGACACCTAAAAAGAGAAGCAAGGCGGGAAGGCCGAAACGGAAACCGGCTTTACCGGCAATAATACTGAAGAAAAAGATAATCGAAGCAACCAACAGGATTGCTTCCGGATTCTCGAAAATTTGTAATTCGTGGAACATAGGCTGATAATAACGATTTACTCTATAATTTGTCACTTCAAAGTAAAGAAAAAATAACGATATGCACAACAGCTTAACACTTAAAAGACAGGGTTATCTACTGACTAATAAATATATTCACTATATTTGTGCTGATAAAATTAACGCTATGATTAAAACAAATCTATTCCTACTATTGTTCGTTCTCCTCGCGGGAACTTCGTGCAATAGACAGCAACATTTCATTTCGGACGATACGTTCCGTGCCGAAGTGGAGAATGACTTCCAGGCAAAGCTGGCTGCTCTGCCGGCCGGAAACCTTTTTTCAGTCTTTAACCAAAAGATGACGTCCGACGAAAAAGAGGCGCTTACTTTCTTGTATGCCTATATGCCGATCGGAGATATCACGGATTATGACGGGCAACTGTATCTCGACAATATCCGCAGTTCGTTTCGTGCACGGGTGGAAATGCCTTGGGGAGACAGCATACCGGAAGACATCTTCCGCCATTTTGTACTTCCCGTGCGGGTCAACAACGAGAATCTGGACGAGAGCCGCATGGTCTTTTATGAAGAATTGAAAGATCGGGTGAAGGGCTTGTCCTTGTATGACGCCGTGCTGGAAGTGAACCATTGGTGCCACGAGAAAGTGATCTATACGCCGTCGGATGCTCGGACGAGTTCGCCTTTGGCATCCGTGAAGACCGCTTACGGGCGTTGTGGAGAAGAGTCGACGTTTACCGTAGCCGCCCTTCGTTCGGTCGGCATACCGGCCCGTCAGGTCTATACGCCGCGTTGGGCGCATACCGACGATAACCATGCCTGGGTGGAAGCCTGGGTAAACGGTAAATGGTATTTCCTCGGAGCCTGTGAACCGGAACCGGTACTTAACTTAGGGTGGTTCAACGGACCGGCTTACCGTGGTATGCTGATGCACACGAAAGTATTCGGCAAATACAACGGACCGGAAGAAGTCATGGACGTAACCGACGGTTACACCGAGATCAACGTGATCGACAATTATGCCCCGACGGCCAAAGCAACGATCACCATTGTGGATGAAAACGGCCAGCCGGCTGCCGGAGCCGATGTCGAGTTCAAAATATATAACTATGCCGAGTTCTATTCCGTAGCCAATAAGAAGGCGGATGCTGAAGGGAAGGCATTCCTTTCCGCCGGTAAAGGTGATATGCTGGTATGGGCGACTAAGGACGGCAAGTTCGGATATAGCAAGGTGTCGTTCGGCAAAGACAATAACGTGACAATCACTCTCGACAAGAAACCGGGTGACATCGAAACCGTCACGCTTGATGTCATTCCTCCGGTAGACGGTTCCATTGCCGCCTGCGTGACGGACGAACAGAAAGAGGCCAACGCCAAGCGTTTGCACGAAGAGGATGTGATCCGTAATAAATATGTGGGCACTTTTTATACGGAAGAGAAAGCGGAAGCACTTGCCAAAGAATTAGGTATCGACCCGCTGAAAACAGCCGATTTCATGATCGGCAGCCGGGGAAACTGGCGTGAGATCGAGAAGTTCCTTCGCGATGTGCCTGCCGACAAACGTCCGATGGCGATGGATTTGCTGAATGTTATCTCTGCCAAGGACTTGCGTGATACGCCGGCCTCCGTGTTAGCGGACCATCTGAACAATGCCCAGGCTGTGCAAAGTTCCCTGTTTACCGAATATATCCTCAATCCGCGTGTGGCAAACGAGTTCCTGACGCCGTACAGGAAGTTCTTCGCCGCCAACGTCGATTCGGCACTAGTGAAGAAGGCTAAAGCTGATCCGCAATTAATAGTAGACTGGGTGAAGGAAAATATCAGTATCAATGACAGCCTGAATCCGCAACGCATTCCGATTATGCCGATGGGCGTATGGAAATCGCGCGTGGCCGATAAAGGTTCCCGCGATATATTTTTCGTCGCTGTATGTCGTAGCATCGGTATTCCGGCACGTATCGAACCAGTGGCGGGAAAAGTGCAATATGCGAAAGGTCTGAACTGGGTGGATGTAGACTTCGAAGCTGCCGAGCAGACGGTTGCCAAGCAAGGTAAGGTCGTCGCTTCTTACCAGCCGATCAAAGCATTGCAGGACCCGAAATATTACAGTCATTTCACGATTGCGAAAGTGTTGCCGACCGGCAAGTTGCAGACACTTAACTTCGAATCGGGCGATGTGGATATGGGGGGCGGTGATACTTGGAGTGCTCTGTTGAAAAAGCCGCTTTCTATGGATGAGGGCCATTATATGCTGGTAACCGGAACACGTATGGCAAACGGTAGCGTACTGGCCGAAATGTCTTTCTTCAACGTAGAACCAGGCAAGACGAGTGATATCAAACTAGAGATGCGTGAGAGCCAAGACGATGTACAAGTCATCGGCAACTTCAACTCCGAAAACAAATTCAAACGGGCTGATAACGGCGAGGAAACGAGTCTGTTGGCTACCACCGGCCGCGGCTATTATGTTGTCGCTGTCCTCGGAGCGCGCCAGGAACCGACCAACCATGCCATGCGTGACATCGCTGCCGTAAAGAAGGACCTTGAAGAATGGGGCCGCGGCATGGTTTTGTTGTTCCCCGATGAAAAAGGCTTCCAGAACTTCGATCCGAAGGAGTTCGGAGAGTTGCCAACTACCATCACATATGGCATAGATATCGACAAAACAATTCAGAAGGAGATCGCCGCAGCTATGAAGTTGCAGAACGCCAACACACTGCCAATCTTCATTATTGCCGACACTTTCAACCGTGTAGTGTTCGTTTCACAAGGCTACACAATCGGCTTGGGTGACCAGTTGATGAAGGTGATACATAAGTTGTAATCCCTCTTCGACGAAACATAAAAGAGGCGTAAATTAGCAGATGTCATTCAAGTCATCACTAATCTACGCCTCTTTTATGTTTTGGATATTGTAGAGGTAATTACCGGCGGCGTACGCTGCGGACCGGAGCGCTTTTCTGGGCTTTTGGAGCTTTGATTTTGACCTCTTTTTGTTTGCTCTCTTTTGCGGCTTCCGTCTTTCTGCCACGGGCGGAAACGGTTGCGCTTTTAGATTTTTTGCCTTTTGTATCAGCAGCCAACTGAGCTGTATCCGGTTGCAGATAGAGGGATTTTTCGAAAGTAATCAGCTGGTTCTCGATGCGTTCCTGTTCGCGTTTCATCGAATCGGGTGTCGGACAGTAGGCTTGCAGAGGTTGGTTCATCAGATTCTGCGTCTTGAAGATATCGCCCTGGAACATCCGGCGACGGAAATAGTCGTCGAGCGTGAAAGTCATGGCGTTGTTGATGTTGGACGTCATGATATAGGCGGTATTGATATAGGGACGCAAATTTTCATAAGGAATCCAGAACATCGGCATGGTGTTCTGTCCCATATCGTCCATGATTGTCAGAATCGGACAGATCGCCAATGTCTTGACATCGAATACGGAGTTGTTCTGGTCGAAATACCACGCTTCCTTTATGTAATAGGAGCGGACATCGCCGGAAGGAATATCGCTTTCGTTCACGACGAAACCGGCAGGTTCGTTGTCTTTGCCTGGCGTCTCTTCGTAGAAGATACGGCAACGGTCCAGCATGACTTTCAAGTCGAGCTTGCGGTTGTCGCTGAAATCCTCGTAACCGTCCAGGTATTCATAGGCGGACAACTTGCCTTCGCATACCAGCTGGAAGATGATCGAGAACAAGTTCATCTGCCCGTTCATCGGTTGGGTGGGATAATATAGAGGAGCATTCTGTTCTTTCGTAAGGTCGATCTGGCGGTAGATGACACGCATCCAGCGAGCGTTGCCGATATGCTGCGTCATTCGCTCGTTCATATCCTGTGCTCGGACGGTCAGTTCGGGCATGCCGTTCTCTTTCTTCTCTTCTTCACGGGCGCCACGGCTTGCTTCGGGACCGCGACGTCTCTGCTGCTGTTGCTGTGTATTGCCGGCCTCTTCCTGTGCCTGTATGGGGAGGGAGGCGAACAGGGCGATGGCGAGGGTTGCTATGTAATATAAACGTTTCATATATCTTTATACATTACGGGACGAGCAGACCTCGTCCCTACGTTATGTTAATTGACGATTACTTCGACGGTCGGAATGATACGTTCCTTATTGTCCGGACCTAATACTTTCACATGGGTGATGTAGAAGCGTTTGCCTCTTGCCAGACGGCGGATATAATCTTTCTGACGCTGCGAGAACTGGTTGCCTTGCGTGACTTCCGGAATGATGTTGCCCATCGAATCGTAGAAAGTCAACTCGAAACTCAACACCTTGAACGGCACGTTCAGCAGGTCGTCGTCGATAGCCGCCTGGATGCCGTCGGCTTCCACCAAATTGCGTTTGGAGAATTGGCCGCCACGGAACTTACGCATATTGCCGTTCTGATCCTTATATTCGATAAAAGGCATCGGGTCGGGCAGGGCACGTACGCGGAAAGTCGTTTTCGCCATTTCGACGTTGCGCCCATCTGCCATTTTAGCATGGACGGAAACGATGGCATCCGTTCCGACCGTTGCGGGACGGGCTTCCCATTGGTCGCCTTTGCGGATCAGTGTCCCGTTCGTCATCGTTGCCGTCACGTTGCCGCTGGGCACACCCGGCACGGCGATACGGATCGGGTTGGCGATTCCGGCATACAACACATTCATCAGCATCGGCGCTACCGTCGCACTCGGTTCCGTCACGAAGTATTCGCTTTCGAACTCGCGGCGCATCACGCTGCCGTCGCTGCCCGGCATTTCGATATATCCTTTGACCGGATAAGTGCCCGGAGTACCGGCTACAGCCGTAAACATGCCGTTTGCATCATAAGGCAATTCCTTGCCGTTCACATAGACGGTCGGACGTTTCGTCGAGTCGACAGCCGATAAGACGATATTGGCTTTGTACTGGCTGCCGCGCATGACGATCTGGCTTTCCGGAATCACCTGTGCCGTGATCTGGTTCACACGATAGTCGCGCATGTCGACGCTGCTCAGCAGGTTGGACAACACTTCACCTTCGGCATAGCGGATATCGCTTTGCAATTTCGTCAGCAAGGTAACAGCCGCCGCCACCGGCATATTCTCGAACAAAGCCTCTTCCCAAGTGCGGGTATTGATACCGGCCTTGTGAGGCGGCGTTGTCGACAGGCTGGCTTCGATGATGCGCGTCTTGGCCGAGTCTTCCACCATCTCGCCCATCAGTGTCCGGTATTTTTCGATACTCTGGCGCAATTTCTTGCCTTCGCCCGAAACGGGAGACAGCATCACGCGGGAAGCCGCTTCGAGGTCGTCCTTATGATCGATATTATTGACATCGGCATCCTTACCATCGGCAATCTGCGCGATACGCACTTTCAGATCCTGCACGTAATTGTACAGGCTGTCGGAAGCCTCCTTCACCTTTGTCCCCTTTTCGTACCATTCACGTACTTTTTCGGGATTTGTCTGATAATAAGCCTTCAGTTCCTCTGTAACGATCTCATTACGGGTCGAGGTATTATCGATAGAAGTACGCAAGCTGCCTTCCACCAGTTCGAAACCGTCGAGTACCTCCGACGACACGTTGAGTGCCATCATGGCGATGAACACCAGATACATCAGGTTGATCATCTTCTGACGGGGCGAATTGGGATTATTTGCTATTCCTGCCATATCCGATTACTTCATTGGGTTGTTTGTATACGGAGCCTGCTGCTGATATCCGTACGGTTGCTGATAGGCCTGCTGGTAATTCTGCTGCTGTGCCGGCTGCGGTTGCTGCTGGTAAACAGGTTGTGCGGGCTGCGCCGGTTGCTGGTATCCCATATTGACCGTCATAGCCTGCAACAGGCGGCTGTATACCTGGTTCAATTCGGCCAACTGTCGCGTCATCTTTTCCGTTTCATTGCGGAACACGGAACTGTCGACAACGGAGCCGTCATACATTTCGCGAATGCGACTCAAGCCACTGTTGATATGTTCGATCGATTCGATCTGCGAGCTGATGCTCTTCAACTGTATTTCGTAGATCGTGTTCAAGCCGGAGATGTTGCGGTTCAGCATTTCCATCTGCTGCACGTAACCGCGGGAATTCTGGTTGATGCCATCCGAATTATCTGTAATGCTCTTATACGAGTTCAAAAGTGTGTCGGAAACGTCGGTCAGCGAATGCGTCACCTGGCTGAAACGTTCCATATTTTCGGACATACCCGAAAGCTGTTCCAGATATTTCTGCGTCGCTTCCGTCAGTTCCGCCATCTTGGAGATCTGTTCGGCGGCGGCGCTCAGTTTCTTGATACTGTCGGAAAGGTTTTTCGTATCTTCTTCGCTCACATCCAGGCCGAGATTGCCCAGTCCGGTAGTCTGCTTGCCGCCTAAGTTGATATTCAATCCGCCAGCAACCTCGTCGTCGGTCGTATTCTCAGGCGAATTGACCAGATTGGACATAGGCGTGTTGGCGAAATCCGGACGGTCGAGCGGGTTCTTCGATTTCAAAACCGGGAACACTTCTTCCCAGTGATATTCGTTGAATGGCTTTTCAAAAGCGGAGATAAAGAATACCAAAGCTTCTACTGTCATGGCCACAAACAGGATTTGGTTACCATACGGCAAGTGCAACAACTTGAACAAGGCGCCTATAATAACGATGGAGGCTCCCCAGCTATAACAGAAATTCAGTACCCGCTTGCCTTTTTCACTGGCGAGGTACATTTCTACTCTGTTTTTATATCTTCTATATTTTCCCATGATATAATGTATATTCGTTAATTAGAGAGGGCGGGCGAACTCCGCCCCTGCGTTATTTTTTACCTTTTGCTCTCGAAAAACCGATTTGTGTACGGGCGCAACGGAAACCGATGTATGAACGCGTTTCGTTCTGGTATTCGAAGGTGCGCATATCCGAACGGATGAACTGTGCCACGTCTTTCCAGGAACCGCCGCGTACGACCTTCTTCTTCATGGCATACGGGTCTTCCTTCGCGGCATTGTAGCGCAGATCCGGATTCATGTCGCTCATCTGGCTCGGTCCGGATTCGGAATAAGAAGTCGATGTCCATTCCGCCACGTTGCCGGCCATGTCATAGAGGCCGAATTCGTTCGGAGCGAAAGAGCCGACACGCGAAGTGATCAGATGGCCGTCTTCCGTATAGTTGCCTTTGCCCGGTTTGAAGTTGCCCAAGAAGCAACCTTTTCCGCTCACCAGCTCGTCGCCTGCCCACGGATATTTGTTTTCGTTCTTGCCTGTACGGGCCGCATATTCCCATTCGCCTTCGGTCGGCAGGCGGAACGGTTCGAGAGCCTGTCCGCTGGGGAAATTCAGAGATTCCTTGAACAGGTTGGTGCGCCATACGCAGAATGCTGTCGCCTGTTCCCAGGAAACGCCTACCACAGGATAATCGTCATAGCCCGGATGCGAGAAATACATACGCATATAAGGTTCGTTGTAAGCATTGTTGAAATCGTTCACCCAGCAACTTTCGTCCGGATAGATATTCACGATACGGGTGTGGAGGAAATCCCACGGCCCGCTGAGCCGTCGTGTGATGGTTTCGTTCACGATCTCGCCTTCCTCGGTGATGTAGGCCGTGTCTTTGGATATCATGATCACTTCGTCAGGGTCGACCTGGATATCGGTGTTACGCACGCGGGCTGCCGGGTCCAGGTTGTGTTTGCGAAGGGCTGCTGACGTATAGTCGTACCATTCGTAGCGATAGACCATCTGTTTCGGGTCCAACGTCTTTTCGCCGGTCACCGGATTTACGGTATAGACACTTTCGATTGCCCGTATCTCGTCTTCATTGGCACGTTTCCAAGGAATCGGGCGGCTCCAGTCCAGATGCGGAGTCACCGGTTCGCCATATTTATCTTCAGTAATCTTAAACAGGTCATTGCCGCCATAAGCCGGGTCGGCCAGACGTTCGCGGATAATGGAATCGCGCACCCAATACACGAACTGACGGTATTTGGCATTCGTCACCTCTGTCTCGTCCATCCAGAAAGCATCGAAAGAGACGCCTTTCGTTTCAGGATTGATCCCCCACAAGGAATCCTTATCTGCGGGTCCCATCTCGAATGATCCTCTTTTGATCAGAACCATCCCGTAAGGGGCAGGTTCGTTAAACGCCACCGATCGTACCCCTGTCACTTCGCCCCCGCCACCGGAAAGGGTTTTGCCACATGAGGTAAACAGGGCTACTGCCGCAAGTACTAACAATACTTTTTTCATATACTATAATATACGTACACTTTTATGTCTATTCTTTCCTGACTTCGATTTTTTCAACTTCAACTTGTAGCTCACTACCAACTCGTGGCTTCCACTCGTGGCTTTCAAGATGGGTATGGTAGAGATCGGAAAATCATACGCATATCCTACCTGGAAACTCCCGATCTTGGCTCCTAACAACAGGATCAGCGACTCATTCACACGCCAGGAAAAACCTCCGTTAAACATCTTATTATAAAACAGCCGGGCGGTTATGTCCGCCTGGAAGCTCTGCATGTCTGTTTTCAGGAATACAGACGGCTGTAATTCATACAACGGATTTCGAAACTGAATATTGTATCCGGCTATCAAATTATATGTGCTGGCGAGATACATGGAAGAATATTCGTCCAATATGATCTCCGTCTTGTTCAAGTGCGTGACGCCCAAACCGGCATAGAGGTTCTTGCGGTGATAGTAAAGCCCGGCGTTCAAGTCGAAGCCCATTCCGCTCACCTGCGTCTTTGGAATTGCCTGGTCTTCCTGTTGGTGGAACTGGCTGGTCGGATAAAAGACCTTTTCTCCGTCAAACGACTGGTTTACCATTCCGAACTGCATTCCGATACTGAGCGTACCGCCAAACAGTTTTTGTTTATAGGCATACTGCAAATTGACATGTGTGTTGACGAAAAGCCCGATCCCTTCGGTAAAGACGACCATCCCGATGCCATGATTGGTTTTCCCGATCTTCAGTGGCATATCCGCATTGATGAAAAAGGAGGTCGGCGCCCCGTCGATCCCGACATATTGCAAACGAGACAGCGCCAACATGTTCAAGTCTCCCGTAACACCCGCATACGCCGGATTATAGTAACCCAGCGCCATAAAATACTGGCTTAGCTGCGAGTCGTATTGCGCCCGCGCTCCCGTGAGGCCGGTTACCAAAAGGATAATAAGCAGGAGATATTTGTTCATATATCAAGAAACGGAATAAATCCGAATAAATTGTATAAAAAGCAAACGAGGCGGCGGGACATAACCCTGCCACCTCGTTATTATTTCATGCCTGTACGTTTTTATCGCACATTAATATTCTTCTTCGTTGAAGAGTTGTGTCTCATTTGATTATCAATCAATTATATTTCAAAGAATGATTTTTAGCCAAACAAACCACGCCATCTGAGGCTATCAATGGCAAAGATATGTGTTTTTTGACAAACAAATGAAAACAAGCACAACTTTTTGCTATACACAAGGAAAAATCATTGCCCATGTTTTTTCTTTCCCTTATTTAATAGTAGTTTGTTCGTTCCAACGAACGAAATTATCAGCTAAGACTTCTAATCATATTTTCAACATGATTCATGCGAAATACATAGTCATACCTTTCTGATAAAGGTTCAAGCTCTTTTGTCAGAGTTTCAAACGAAGGTTTACCGAATAGCACAGCCAGGCTATCTACTGCTTTTTGCAAGCGTTTACCCAATATGCGTATAGTTTCAATGTGAGAAAGTCTATTAAATAAGGTCCCATATAATATTGCATATTTCATAGAACGAGACGAAACTTTATTGAAATTCTCATCTCTTTGTGCTGGAAGTTTCATTGTATTGCAAAACTTTACAAATTTTTCCAATGAGTCAAGACCAACGTTACTTATGCTCCTTTCCAAACTATCATAAAACTGTTTCTGAGAAAAGTTTCTTGATGAATAGGGTATTTGGTCAAATTTATAACGAAATTTATTAAGATAACATATCTCCATTGCAGCAAACATAGACAGAGAAAAGAAGTTTAAGTCATCTCTAGTTATAACGCCATCACCTGTAGCTTTTACCTGCTCGTATCGCTTACTTATCATCTTCTGATATTTCATTAACAAAGATGTTGATAATTCACCATAACCTTTTAACAGTTGCTTGCTGAGGAAGATATCCTCCTGTTCTTCTATTTCTCTATTATTGCTTGTTTCTGCCGAGCCTTCTTCCTCTTCATCAATGATCGCATCATCTATCGAACGAATCTTTTTTCTAATACTCTCCTCAATACATTCAATCAGTCTTGATGTACGATCTATTTGGAAAATCCTGCTACTCTTTGCATCGTCATTGTCATATTCCGAATTGTATTTTATTTCGGGCAAAGATAAATCAGATTGCCTTTTATCTTCTGATGAAACTTTAATCTTTGGAGAAACTTTTTCACCAGCATCATTAACTAAGTCCCACATTACATCAGATAGCATATCAGCAACCTCCATACCATCATATCCTTCATTCTCAATACGAGAAATGAATCTATTAAGATTACGACTCATTTTCGACGGATTTGTTGTGGCTAAGAACTCAGTCCAATTGACGAACAGCTTATTAGATATAGATTTCTTGTCTTTATCCACTAAATAACATGTATATTGAGTTTTTGCTAACTTTATATCAGTACTATATCTATTGCCTTTATCATGTTTAAGTTCACTTACAAGAGTCTCAATTCCATTGTCGATAGACAGTAGTACTCCATCAGGAATCTCCTCATTGCTATAGACATTTAATTTACCTGATTCGTAATAAGCGGATAATAGTCTTAATCGTCTTCCAGTTTCAGAAGGAGCTTCATTAGAATGTTTGGATCTATTAGTTGGCACATCTATTCTTTTCTTGGTTTTCAGACCAAGTGTAGATAGAAAATCTTGCTTTGTCGAATGATACAAGACTCCAAACTCTTCATTTATGCCTCTGTGAGTTATTGTTCCAAGTCCGGCTAATGTTGCATTTGCACTGCCAACCATACAATATTCAGCATCATTAGTCTTAAAGTGCAAAACCTTTGCATGCAATTGACGTTCATATGTTTTAAAAGCTATTTTACCCCTTTTTGTTTCGCTGAAATCATAAAAATGAATACTACTATTTGGAAGCATTCCGCTTGGTGGCAAAGCACAATCTTGGTGAATCAAAACATTCACCGTTGAGTTCGGACAAAGTTGGGATAATGTAATCAATGATTCTCCACATTCATCAAAATATGGACTGAGAAGTGTTATAGTCTGCACCTCATTTAATGGCACTAAATTTGAAATTTGTTGTAAAATCCCAGACTGAGAATCATTATACAGTAAAGCAGCATTTAACCCTTCTTGTACCTTGCACATACTATGAGGCACAATATTGAAAGAGGAATCTAAAAATGTACAATTTTCAGGAATCTCACGAAGAATTCTATTATGATCATAGTCGTTACATTGCTTTGTAAATCGGCAGAGATACTGCCAACATTCTTCAATGAGAGGACGATGCGTCGTATCAGTCTCATCTATCATAAAACCTGTAAATGCCTCATGATTTTTTCCATGTCCTGTAACTGTTAGATTACCAGTACCAAACACAACCAATACAGCGTCATCTCCTACAAAGAAATTAATCTTAGGATGAAAAGCTCCGACAGCACTTATAGATGTAATGGAGTACTCCTTACCAATATGTCTCATATAAATAGGAGATACATATTCCATAGATTTATCCATTTGATTGGTATCGGCAAACACATTTATGCTACATACTTGCTTACGATGAAGCATGTTCAATAATTGATTATCGAAATGTATCAAATCTATGGCATAAGTAGTCAATACAGCTGAATGATATTTGCCATTTTTGCCGCCGCTAGGAATATCCAATAATATTGCATGCTCATTCTTTTCCATAATTCTCAATGAATTGTGATGCTATCTCAGTTAGTGTATTATCTTCATCAAGATAACCCATGTCTTGTAAAAAATTAAATAGAGAATCAATACGTGGCGATGTTTCAACTGGATACCGCTGCTCTATTAAAACAATCCGTCCATCCTCAAGAATAAACTTTCTTAGGTCTGAATTATTCTTTCCCATTTTAGCAATGGCGACCACAGTATGCTCCTGCATTATTTGCACTATCAGAGATTCTATAAAACCGGATATAGAGAATGACAGATAACGCTCCACATAAGATCTTAACCCTTCACTGAGTATACCTCGCTGACGTTTCAAGTCATTTTCCCCTTCAAACTCCTCTATATCTTTTGTGTTATTCTCAAATTCAGTATAAAGTCTCAACATGAGTCTTATTGTATGTGCTGCTGCAGAAATATAATCTTGTTTACTGACGTAATCCCTTAATTCATCATAGATTATATTTATATTATCACTCACATTTTTCCTCCATTCGTCAAGAGAGTTATAATTCATCTCTTTCTCTATAACCGACAATAAAGATTGTTTAATATCTTGAGAAAGTAGTGCTATTGGAGGATTGTGTAATTCATGAGTTTTGTAGAGTATTAAACAAAAGAGCAAGTCAATACTATAATGCAAACCTTCACATAAATAATAGAAATACCACCCAAATGCGGCCTGTAAATTACCGTCTTCAGTTATATGCAAAAAACGATTCTTTACGAACTCCTGAATCTCTACACCATTTGAAATATCATTTAGGAGCAAATAGATTGTTTCTCTTCGCAAGGAAGAGTCCTCGTCACTTTTCGTAAGCAAATTATTTAAGAACAGCCATTCCTCAGAGCCTACAATTATGCGATGTATTGCTAAAGATTGTAAGTCTTCTATTGCTTCTTCTTTAAGACTTCCATCCAGAATACATTTAAGAAATAATTTCCGGATGTTTTCATCAATACTATTTCTGACAGCATCAGCTAACTCTTTTCCTTTGTTACGAAGATAAAATCTGCCTTCTTCAATTTTTACAAGTTCATAATAAATAAGAGAACCAAGATAGTACTGGCCAAAAGCTCCACTCTTGAATGTCCAGTACTTATCTTTAGATTCATAATCAGCACCATCTGCAATATCATAAATACCATCCTCTATTTGCTTATATCTACCTTGTGAAACAAACAAAGCTCCAACCACAGAACCAACATTCTGTTCCTTCATAATTAGTGCCATTGCCAACTCTGCACGACGTATAAAATTATATTGATGCAGAGATATTTGACCAGCAACTTCAAGTTTGTCATATTCACTAAGTAGCCAACAATAAAGGCTGTAATAGCGGATGTGACGGGTTAGATTGGTGAGCCCAGGTAACAATTTGCTATAGGTTGCAATTGAACTATTCTGGATTCCCAATGGGTCACGCCCACCTTTGAAGCCATCGTTCGATGCCCAAAATACATTTGTGATTTCAGATTGCTTATATTGTGCCATTGTACAACAGATTGAACAAAACACTAATAGTACATCTCAATATATTGGTATGCACGTTCAAATACATCATTGTCTTTTATCTGATACTTAACCCAGAGGATAGCACGTAGTTTCTTTTTGATTTCTCTGCGGGCTGTTACACTTTGGAAAGCATCATTAAATTGACGTACAATGTTAACCACTTCATTATCTATATCATTTACAACTTGTTCAACGATAATAGGTGTGTCTTCGGTCTTTATACTTTGGAAAAGGTCTGTTAAGGCGGCACGAGCTTGAGCACGTTTATCCTGAGGTTCATCCTTTTTCTTTTCTTCTTCAAGCAAGTCTTTTGCTAATGCAAGAAGTTGTTTCAAGAAATCAATACTGCTGATCAGGTTTTGTTCCATTCGTTCTCGGAGTTCATCCAATTTCTCTGCAAATTTCTTGAAGTTAGGATCACCTTTGTGCTCGCCCAATCTCAATCGAAGTATTTTCTCTACTTCAACAATCTTCTTCTCACGTGCTTTTTCATCTTCAAGGACTGCATCTATCACATCGGCATCAACTACCAAATCCTCTAGTGGAGTACCAATGTCAATAGTTTCAATGTTGCGATGTATAATCTCTATGGTCTTAGCTCCAAGCAAAGTCCAGATAAGATTACCACCACTTACAGGACGCACACTTTGATACACTTGAGCCAACCAAGTATAATCATTTTGGTATTCGGCCAAACAAGCATCGGGAGAAACTATCTCCCACGCTTTATTGAGACGGGCAAAGTGGCGGCCAAAGTTTGTCTTCACACCATCATCTTTCAAGCATTGTTGAGCAGCAGTAAGCCCCTCCCATCCACCAATAGTTCTATCAACGCCAGGGAAGAACTCAATACATTGTTGCATGAATGTAGGTATAAGACTTTTGATTTCATCGATATTCTGAACAATGGTCTTAACTGTCTCTTCATCAAAAGCAAGACTCTTTGCAACATCCTCAAATACACCAACAAAATCAACAATCAATCCACATTTCTTATTCTCATTGTAGGTACGATTGGTTCTGCAAATAGCCTGCAACAAAGTATGATTCTTCATTGGTTTGTCCAAATACATACACTGGAGTATAGGTGCGTCAAAACCTGTTAGTAGTTTGCTTGTTACGATCACAAATTTTAGCGGAGACAATGGGTCTCTGAACTGATCAAGCAACTTCTTTTCCTCATCGCGACTACGCTTATATGCCTTATATTCATCTGCTTTATCTCCAACAGTATGCATTATAATTGTTGTTTGGTCATCTGTGCCAAGAAGAGCATCCAAAGCCTTTTTATATTTGACGCAACATTCTCTATTGTAAACAACAACCTGAGCTTTCATGCCTGTTGGTTCCACATACTCTCTGAAATGAGAGACAATATACTTACAAACGTCATTGATTCTTTTTTCTGCAGTAAAGAATGCATCAACACTTGTTCTTCTTACCAATTCATTCTTGTCTTCTTCGCTAATCTGGTCGGTAAGTTCGTCAAACTCCTTTTGCAATTTAGCATCGTCCAAGTGCATCTCGACTGGAACGGTCTTGAAATTAAGTTCAAGAGTTGCCCCATCTGCTACTGAATTTTGGAATGTATATTTTGATATGTATCCATATTTATCCTCCTCGGCACCAAAACATGCAAATGTATTATGGTCATTACGGTTAATAGGTGTACCAGTTAATCCAAAGAAGAATGCATTTGGCAGTGCTGTGCGCATCTTTTTACCGAGGTCTCCTTCTTGTGTTCTATGAGCTTCGTCCATCAAGAGGATGATATTATCACAATCGATCTGAAAGATCTGGGTCTGGTACTGACA